>Ga0228710_1005875_pt1 | contig 18890 bp, 3 predicted proteins | sample MedpolnodulmetaG_FD_177995 | JGI IMG/M metagenome (GOLD analysis project Ga0228710, IMG submission 177995) | Root nodule microbial communities from Medicago polymorpha collected in Santa Monica, California, United States - pink nodules | ecosystem: Host-associated > Plants > Roots > Nodule...
GAGGTTGCTATTCTTGCTGCAAGGTGTTTAAGACTTAGAGGTGATGAAAGACCTAGTATGAGGGAAGTAGCTATGGAGTTGGATGGCATAAGGTTAATGGAGAAGCATCCTTGGAATGATACAGAGCTAAATTTTGAGGAGAGTCAACGTTTACTTCGTGAGGCATCTTGTAGCATTTACAATGAAACTGGTGATAGCTATAACCTTGGATATAGTGGGTATGATAGCTTGAAAGATCAACCATTGATTCCCTTGGATGATGGAAGATGATTGTGATATATATACCTTTTATTTTTGTTCAATTGATTTTGAAAGGGTTGGTAAAAAGACTTTCTATTGTGTATGATTGACCAATAAGTTTTTAATAATTGTGGTCTCTTAATAAAGGCCCGTGCAAACAGTGTAAGCCCGAAAGACCAACGCTAAGCAAACACAAAGGTCATCTCATATACCAACCTTCTTCAATCTACCAACACTTCGGTTCGGTTTGGTTAATCGAATCATGCCCACCCCTAACAATAAGCATAAACTTGTAATTGAAGAAGGTTGGTAGATTTGGGGGATTTAGGGTTTCTGGGTTTAATGATGAATTTTGTGATGACGTTGATGAAGATGAATTTGATGTTTAATTTGAAAGATGAATTTGGATGGTGATGACAATGATTATCTTGTGATGATGATGATTTTTGTTGGTTTCGGAAAAAAACAACGAGAATTGCTTCAACATTTTTACTTTAGGCAACGGGAGAAACGTGTGGCTGAAAGCAGAATAATTGTTGCCTAAAAGTTTACGTGATGGTTTCGCAAGCGTGGTTTACACAGTCATTGCCTATTCCTTTTGACCACGTTTTTTTTTTCACTTTTGGCCACAAGTTCAAACACCATCGCTTATAATGTATGAAGAGGCGATGGTTATTTAGAGGATATAGTGAACAAACGATAAAACTAGGCAACTTGTTAGAAAACGTTGCCTATTACACATTAAGGCAATACTATTTCATCCATTGGCTAAAGTTTCGTTGACAAAGTCAAAAATGTGGTAGTGAAAGAGAGGAGCAGGAAGAAGATAATGGATTAGAGAAAGAAAAGAAGAGAGGAAACCGGGAGATGAATTTTGGATTTGTGAAGAAAAACACCCATATATTTTTTATTCTATTGATTTTTGTTTTACTTTTATTTTTGTATAATTTATCGGGAAGAGAAGAGATGATCCTCATATTCATCTTTTTCAAAAACTTGGACTCAAACCTTTAAATCCAAAAACTTGTAATTTAACATCAAATGAATCGAAACCAACCAATAAAAACACGGCTACATCGAAATCATCATTTATCCAAATTCAATTTTTGTAAGATAAACCAAAAAAATGCAAAAATTAGACGAAAAGTGCAGGTACGCGCTGAATGTCATCTATGATCAAATTTGACTTGCATGTTAAAACATCATAAATCTCTTAGAGTGTGTTTGGATAGGGGAATGTTTTGAGGGAATGTAATGTTATGAGAGAATTCAAATACTTTGAGGTGAATTATATTGTTTGAATAATAATTTGAAGAATTTTCAAAATGATGGGAATTTATGAAGTATTTTGTTCCAGTTAAATTTAGAAAATTTCAAATGACACCTAAAAGGTAAAAATTTCAAAATTCTCCATTGTTATAATCTTTCAAATTTTGCATTTTGGTCCCCAATTTTTTCAAAGTTTTAAATTTGACCCCAATAAATTTCCAAAATATTATAAATTGACCCCTTAAATTTTTCAAAAATTATAAAGTGACCGCTCTAAAATTTAGAAATTTACAAATAGACCCCTAATTTCAATTTTCAAATTTGGGCCAAAAAAATTAAAATTTATAAAAGTTCCTCAAGTATGATGATGTTGAATTTTTTTTATTACTCCACCCAAACAAAAGTATTGAGAAATGAAAGGAATTTAATAAAATCATTTAAATTGCCTAAAATTTTAAATTCTTTAAAATTTCTCAATTACCTCATCCAAACACACTCTTAGAGAATGATAAGGAAAAAAAAAACAATAATACAGCTAAAATGCATGACAGTAAAACATAAACAATAATACAACTAATAGTGAAGTTGGTGTTAATTACAATATAGTTTGGGAAATACACATGCTAAATTTTTAGAATTCTGCTTTTTACACAACAAGGTGCTCGTTCGTAACTGAAATTTCAAAAATACTCATGCGTGAGTTAACTCACGCTAATGTAAAATATGCATGACTTAACATACGTTGTGTGAGTTAACTCACGCTAATGTTAAGTTACGCTGCAGGAGTTAACACTTGTGTGAGTTAACTCACGACTCACGTTGCGTTTTCAAATTCCAAAGTGAAAGATGGTTCTGTCTAGTTAATTAATTTGTAGCTACTAGCAAAGATGCATTAAATTTAAGAGCATAATTTATTACTAACATTTGCATGCTTAATTCTATCTAGTTTTTCAACACGTAACAAAGATGCATTAAATTATTATTATCATTCCAACACTTTACTGATATTCAAGAATCACGTGCATACATAGTTAATAATCATGCTATTGGAATCTTGCCTACATGCCAATTGGAGAAGAGATAAAAGTTATTGTGCTCCTCGCTGCTTGCTACGTGTTGAAAAAATTAAGCATGCAAATGTTGCTTGCTGCTCCTGCTTTTCATTGCACATAGAATTAGAATTCAACTAGATAGAAACTAACGCGAGTTAATTCACACTGCGTAAGTTAATATGTGTAGGGATATTTTGGTCATTTCATTTGAGAATGAGCAAAATTTTTTGAATAAAGAGCTGAATTCAAATTTTTATATGCTTGAGTTAAACCTCACCATTCCCCTAAAATAATTTTTTATGCTTGAGTTAAACGTCAACATAATTTAATTGAACTATTATATATTGAAGTGTTATTTCATCCCCAACTTCAATCCAATGCAAGAAAAAATAATGTGATCATCCCTTTCAACTATCCGTTAATTATTGACAATTTCTTCTAAACATGGAAAAAATAATCATTGAACCTGAATATTTATAGTTCTACGAAACACCATATATGAAATTCATTTCTTACAGTGATGTTGGATGTGGAATATGCAAGAGCCGATTCATGAATAATTTTTTTATGTGATTCAAATAACAGTGTCAAAAGAATTGTTCAAACCAAATTAAAGATCATGTACTATTACTATGTCACAAAAAATAACAGATTTAGTAGTTTTATTTGAGTTAGTTTTATTAGTCCAAGTCCATTTCTAATTACTTTAACAATTGTTATAATTGGAGTAAAATGAACCGTCAACTTCTACTAACAATTTGTTGCAATAGATATTCTTTAAATGTAAAAAAAACCCAATATGGACACACCGAGCTCTATGGTGGATCTGCTCATAGAACTAAGTAATAAACTTTATTTTGATTTATCAAAATAAAAATGTCAAATTACAATATTATAAAATACTAAATTTATCCTTAGAGATTTTGGAGGAAATCTTTTTAGTAAAAAGAATTATAAGATTATTATAAACGATAAATGATGATGACGAATTTACGATGATAATTATATATGCCGTGTGTGTTGAACGTAATCAAAATTGACTTTCAATGACCTGGTAAGAATAATATTACAAATTTGCTATTATAAAAATTAACTAACGATTGCATTGGATGTTCCTTTACAAGAATTTGCATTACAAGAATAATATTACAAAATCCTATTGGCTAGGCTATGCCGGCTAAAGTATATGCGACTATTTATTTACCAAAGGCTGCTTTTGGTTGGTAAAGAATGGGTATTGTTCCAAAAAAGTATATTGATCTCTTCTCTAAAAGAAACTCTACTAAACTTCAACTGGCCTGGAGATGGGTACAGTGAAATGACTAATTTCTCCAAAAGATAAAACAAAAGATAATCAATATTTATATTTTAGTTGAGACATGTGTTTATATTTAATATCCTACTTAACATGAAGGAGACTAGCTTTTCCTAATTGGAATATGTGGTTAAAAATTGTCAGTTTAAAAATGTTCCACCTTGAGAAGTATAATAATTTTTAAAAGATATATGTTATTTGAAGAATTATATTTTTGATAGAATTATAGGATAATTAAAGATATATTTGAACAATTATATATGGTTGTTTTATAAGTTATCATTTTACGATACACATAATTAATTGTTAGAGACTCTATTTTAAACGTGGATCTTGTTAACAAGTGCTTCCGGAACACTCCTTAACCATTCTAAAATAAGCTATTATTCTTTAGTTAAATTTTTTGCTCTAGTTTTCACCAAAATTAAATATTTCGATTTTCAATACAATTAATACACATATCTTCATAAATACTTATCATTTATGATCTTTAACCAATACTCCGGAAGAGTAGTAAACATTTCCCTTTACATTTTAAGCCTTACCTTTCTGCGACCATACCAATTACCATGTCAATATTCGTTCCAAGTCAACAAAACTTAATTAGCAGCCAAAATAAATAAAAAAAGACTATAATAATTTTAAAAATCATATATAAATAAATGAAACCCTATTCCCTTTTGCTACAAAAAATTGCTAGGAACTACTCCATTGAAATAAACGCAATGAAACTGAACACAAACCTCACGCAATTATGCACAATTTTAATATCCATGGTAACAGTAGTATTTGCATCCAATGAATCCTTTTCTTCATCCTTACCCGGTTGCAAAAATACATGTGGAGATGTCAAAATTCCATTTCCATTTGGAATATCAGATTCATCAATACCAAATCAAGGTCCCTGTTACCTGGAGCCCAAATTTGAACTCATATGTGAAAATGACACAAAATTACTTTGGGGCAATGTACAAGTGGACAACATAAACATCCTCCAAGGAGAACTTGAAGTGTCATTTTTTGTCTCCAGTTATTGTGGTAGGGAAAATTCCAACGAACCCACTTTAGACACTGCTGTTTTCAGGATATCAAGCACGGAAAACAAGTTCATAACGGTTGGTTGTGACAGTTACGGTTATCTCAACAGCATTTACAACGAAGAAACATATTCAACCGGTTGCTTAACAAGATGTTACGGTAATCGAAATCAAATTGAAAACGGAACATGTTCCGGTATTGGTTGTTGTCAAGTTGATATTCCACATATGATGAGGAATATAAGTGTACAAGTTTTTGATTTTCCTAATTCCACGGATTCTTTGGGGTGTAGTTTTTCATTTGTTGTTAAAGATGGATCCTATAATTTTACTATTTCTGATTTGGATAATTTTCCTTATAAGATGCTTCCATTGATTCTTGATTGGAGTGTGGGAAAAACTTGTAAGGAAGATGACTATGCTTGCAAGAAGAATAGTGATTGTGTTGATGTGGACATTGATTTTGGTTACCAATGTAAATGTAAGGAAGGTTATGAAGGAAACCCGTATCATCCAGATGGCTGCATAGGTAATTTAATTCGTCTTCTTCTCAATATTATTTAATTTATTTATTTTGTTTAAAATATATAATTGGTCTCAAGTATATGCTTTTGTTGACAACAATCAATTGGTTTAAACGGTAAGAGATTTATGCCTTTTAAGCAAGTGACCGGGGTTTGATCCCTAACTCTTACGTGTTCAGAAAATTTGGTTAGTAGGAGAGATTGCACTTTGTGTATCGACTAGGTTTCCGGAGGAGAGCCCACGATGTTTGTCTACCATAGTTTACTGCAATATATATAATTTTGTACTTCTCATTAACAAAAGATATAAAGATGTAGGAAACTAACGTTTGCTAACAAAACAAATAATTTCTTATATTCGCTAAACGGTTTTTTTTTTATACACCAACGAATCAATATATTTTAGATTTTAAAACAATTTCATTTTTTCCCTTTTATATAGCTACTTCATTTTTTACATTAAAATTAATTATTTATATACACCTGCAGACATCGACGAATGTAAGACATTGAATAACACATGCATAAGTGAAAAACATTGTCGAAATACAGATGGGCTTTATGAATGTTTTTGTCCTGATGGACAATCTGGAAATGGAACAAAGGCAGGAGGTTGTAATAGACGAGATGTTATTACCAAGATTGCCATTGGTAAGTCACTACTCATATCCCAAATTACTCAGTACAAATTATTAGTATGTGTGGTATATATATTCTCACAAGTTTTAGTTAAGATTGAATAAGTTGCGAATACACATGTTTGGTAATCGACTCTAGAGCAATTTTTAGTTAAATTTATCTAACTTAAAGTCAAACTTCAGATTACTAAAAGCGTCGAAGGGTTAAGACCACAGAATTGTATGATTAAGGCATTCCTCATGTTAGCTATTGATATTAATTTATTAAACTAGTTAAGAATTTGCTACAACACATACTAAATGCAGGATCAAGTGCTGGACTAATTGTCCTATTTGTTGCTGTTTCTTCTCTATACTTGACATACCAAAAAAGGAAACTCATCAAACTAAAGCAAAAATTCTTTCAACAAAATGGAGGTTCAATTTTGCTACAACAACTCTCAACAAGAGAACACACATCACAATCAGCTCAAATATTCACTGAAGAGGAACTTAAGAAAGCCACCAAAAACTACGATGAAAGTTTAATCATCGGCAAAGGAGGTTTTGGTACAGTTTTCAAAGGAATCTTGTCTGATAACAAAATTGTCGCAGTCAAAAAGTCCAAAATAATAGACGCAAATCAGATTGAGCAATTCATTAATGAGGTAGTTGTTCTATCCCAAATAAATCATAGGAATGTGGTCAAACTTCTAGGATGTTGTTTGGAGACAGAAGTTCCTTCGTTGGTGTATGAATTTGTTAGCAACGGAACACTTTTCGATTTCATACAAAATTGTAAAGATAAAACAAGTAATCCAACATGGAAAACACGTTTAAGGATAGCAGCAGAGACAGCTGGAGCTTTATCGTATCTACATTCAGCTGCATCAATTCCAATTATCCATAGAGATGTTAAGAGTACCAACATTCTATTGGATGACAATTACACTGCAAAAGTTTCCGACTTCGGAGCTTCAAGATTGGTTCCACTTGATCAAACCGAGATAGCAATAATGGTGCAAGGAACACTTGGATACTTAGATCCGGAGTATATGCAAACACATCAATTAACTGAGAAAAGTGATGTTTATAGTTTTGGTGTATTCTTGCGGAGCTTCTAACCGGGGACAAACCTCTTTCTTTTAATAGGCCAGAAGAAGCCATTAGTCTTGCTATGCACTTTTTGTCTTGTTTAAAACAAGATAAACTTTTTGAAGCTATTCAAGTTGGAATTTTGAATGATGATAACAAGAAAGAGATTAAGGAGGTTGCTATTCTTGCTGCAAGGTGTTTAAGACTTAGAGGTGATGAAAGACCTAGTATGAGGGAAGTAGCTATGGAGTTGGATGGCATAAGGTTAATGGAGAAGCATCCTTGGAATGATACAGAGCTAAATTTTGAGGAGAGTCAACGTTTACTTCGTGAGGCATCTTGTAGCATTTACAATGAAACTGGTGATAGCTATAACCTTGGATATAGTGGGTATGATAGCTTGAAAGATCAACCATTGATTCCCTTGGATGATGGAAGATGATTGTGATATATATACCTTTTATTTTTGTTCAATTGATTTTGAAAGGGTTGGTAAAAAGACTTTCTATTGTGTATGATTGACCAATAAGTTTTTAATAATTGTGGTCTCTTAATAAAGGCCCGTGCAAACAGTGTAAGCCCGAAAGACCAACGCTAAGCAAACACAAAGGTCATCTCATATACCAACCTTCTTCAATCTACCAACACTTCGGTTCGGTTTGGTTAATCGAATCATGCCCACCCCTAACAATAAGCATAAACTTGTAATTGAAGAAGGTTGGTAGATTTGGGGGATTTAGGGTTTCTGGGTTTAATGATGAATTTTGTGATGACGTTGATGAAGATGAATTTGATGTTTAATTTGAAAGATGAATTTGGATGGTGATGACAATGATTATCTTGTGATGATGATGATTTTTGTTGGTTTCGGAAAAAAACAACGAGAATTGCTTCAACATTTTTACTTTAGGCAACGGGAGAAACGTGTGGCTGAAAGCAGAATAATTGTTGCCTAAAAGTTTACGTGATGGTTTCGCAAGCGTGGTTTACACAGTCATTGCCTATTCCTTTTGACCACGTTTTTTTTTTCACTTTTGGCCACAAGTTCAAACACCATCGCTTATAATGTATGAAGAGGCGATGGTTATTTAGAGGATATAGTGAACAAACGATAAAACTAGGCAACTTGTTAGAAAACGTTGCCTATTACACATTAAGGCAATACTATTTCATCCATTGGCTAAAGTTTCGTTGACAAAGTCAAAAATGTGGTAGTGAAAGAGAGGAGCAGGAAGAAGATAATGGATTAGAGAAAGAAAAGAAGAGAGGAAACCGGGAGATGAATTTTGGATTTGTGAAGAAAAACACCCATATATTTTTTATTCTATTGATTTTTGTTTTACTTTTATTTTTGTATAATTTATCGGGAAGAGAAGAGATGATCCTCATATTCATCTTTTTCAAAAACTTGGACTCAAACCTTTAAATCCAAAAACTTGTAATTTAACATCAAATGAATCGAAACCAACCAATAAAAACACGGCTACATCGAAATCATCATTTATCCAAATTCAATTTTTGTAAGATAAACCAAAAAAATGCAAAAATTAGACGAAAAGTGCAGGTACGCGCTGAATGTCATCTATGATCAAATTTGACTTGCATGTTAAAACATCATAAATCTCTTAGAGTGTGTTTGGATAGGGGAATGTTTTGAGGGAATGTAATGTTATGAGAGAATTCAAATACTTTGAGGTGAATTATATTGTTTGAATAATAATTTGAAGAATTTTCAAAATGATGGGAATTTATGAAGTATTTTGTTCCAGTTAAATTTAGAAAATTTCAAATGACACCTAAAAGGTAAAAATTTCAAAATTCTCCATTGTTATAATCTTTCAAATTTTGCATTTTGGTCCCCAATTTTTTCAAAGTTTTAAATTTGACCCCAATAAATTTCCAAAATATTATAAATTGACCCCTTAAATTTTTCAAAAATTATAAAGTGACCGCTCTAAAATTTAGAAATTTACAAATAGACCCCTAATTTCAATTTTCAAATTTGGGCCAAAAAAATTAAAATTTATAAAAGTTCCTCAAGTATGATGATGTTGAATTTTTTTTATTACTCCACCCAAACAAAAGTATTGAGAAATGAAAGGAATTTAATAAAATCATTTAAATTGCCTAAAATTTTAAATTCTTTAAAATTTCTCAATTACCTCATCCAAACACACTCTTAGAGAATGATAAGGAAAAAAAAAACAATAATACAGCTAAAATGCATGACAGTAAAACATAAACAATAATACAACTAATAGTGAAGTTGGTGTTAATTACAATATAGTTTGGGAAATACACATGCTAAATTTTTAGAATTCTGCTTTTTACACAACAAGGTGCTCGTTCGTAACTGAAATTTCAAAAATACTCATGCGTGAGTTAACTCACGCTAATGTAAAATATGCATGACTTAACATACGTTGTGTGAGTTAACTCACGCTAATGTTAAGTTACGCTGCAGGAGTTAACACTTGTGTGAGTTAACTCACGACTCACGTTGCGTTTTCAAATTCCAAAGTGAAAGATGGTTCTGTCTAGTTAATTAATTTGTAGCTACTAGCAAAGATGCATTAAATTTAAGAGCATAATTTATTACTAACATTTGCATGCTTAATTCTATCTAGTTTTTCAACACGTAACAAAGATGCATTAAATTATTATTATCATTCCAACACTTTACTGATATTCAAGAATCACGTGCATACATAGTTAATAATCATGCTATTGGAATCTTGCCTACATGCCAATTGGAGAAGAGATAAAAGTTATTGTGCTCCTCGCTGCTTGCTACGTGTTGAAAAAATTAAGCATGCAAATGTTGCTTGCTGCTCCTGCTTTTCATTGCACATAGAATTAGAATTCAACTAGATAGAAACTAACGCGAGTTAATTCACACTGCGTAAGTTAATATGTGTAGGGATATTTTGGTCATTTCATTTGAGAATGAGCAAAATTTTTTGAATAAAGAGCTGAATTCAAATTTTTATATGCTTGAGTTAAACCTCACCATTCCCCTAAAATAATTTTTTATGCTTGAGTTAAACGTCAACATAATTTAATTGAACTATTATATATTGAAGTGTTATTTCATCCCCAACTTCAATCCAATGCAAGAAAAAATAATGTGATCATCCCTTTCAACTATCCGTTAATTATTGACAATTTCTTCTAAACATGGAAAAAATAATCATTGAACCTGAATATTTATAGTTCTACGAAACACCATATATGAAATTCATTTCTTACAGTGATGTTGGATGTGGAATATGCAAGAGCCGATTCATGAATAATTTTTTTATGTGATTCAAATAACAGTGTCAAAAGAATTGTTCAAACCAAATTAAAGATCATGTACTATTACTATGTCACAAAAAATAACAGATTTAGTAGTTTTATTTGAGTTAGTTTTATTAGTCCAAGTCCATTTCTAATTACTTTAACAATTGTTATAATTGGAGTAAAATGAACCGTCAACTTCTACTAACAATTTGTTGCAATAGATATTCTTTAAATGTAAAAAAAACCCAATATGGACACACCGAGCTCTATGGTGGATCTGCTCATAGAACTAAGTAATAAACTTTATTTTGATTTATCAAAATAAAAATGTCAAATTACAATATTATAAAATACTAAATTTATCCTTAGAGATTTTGGAGGAAATCTTTTTAGTAAAAAGAATTATAAGATTATTATAAACGATAAATGATGATGACGAATTTACGATGATAATTATATATGCCGTGTGTGTTGAACGTAATCAAAATTGACTTTCAATGACCTGGTAAGAATAATATTACAAATTTGCTATTATAAAAATTAACTAACGATTGCATTGGATGTTCCTTTACAAGAATTTGCATTACAAGAATAATATTACAAAATCCTATTGGCTAGGCTATGCCGGCTAAAGTATATGCGACTATTTATTTACCAAAGGCTGCTTTTGGTTGGTAAAGAATGGGTATTGTTCCAAAAAAGTATATTGATCTCTTCTCTAAAAGAAACTCTACTAAACTTCAACTGGCCTGGAGATGGGTACAGTGAAATGACTAATTTCTCCAAAAGATAAAACAAAAGATAATCAATATTTATATTTTAGTTGAGACATGTGTTTATATTTAATATCCTACTTAACATGAAGGAGACTAGCTTTTCCTAATTGGAATATGTGGTTAAAAATTGTCAGTTTAAAAATGTTCCACCTTGAGAAGTATAATAATTTTTAAAAGATATATGTTATTTGAAGAATTATATTTTTGATAGAATTATAGGATAATTAAAGATATATTTGAACAATTATATATGGTTGTTTTATAAGTTATCATTTTACGATACACATAATTAATTGTTAGAGACTCTATTTTAAACGTGGATCTTGTTAACAAGTGCTTCCGGAACACTCCTTAACCATTCTAAAATAAGCTATTATTCTTTAGTTAAATTTTTTGCTCTAGTTTTCACCAAAATTAAATATTTCGATTTTCAATACAATTAATACACATATCTTCATAAATACTTATCATTTATGATCTTTAACCAATACTCCGGAAGAGTAGTAAACATTTCCCTTTACATTTTAAGCCTTACCTTTCTGCGACCATACCAATTACCATGTCAATATTCGTTCCAAGTCAACAAAACTTAATTAGCAGCCAAAATAAATAAAAAAAGACTATAATAATTTTAAAAATCATATATAAATAAATGAAACCCTATTCCCTTTTGCTACAAAAAATTGCTAGGAACTACTCCATTGAAATAAACGCAATGAAACTGAACACAAACCTCACGCAATTATGCACAATTTTAATATCCATGGTAACAGTAGTATTTGCATCCAATGAATCCTTTTCTTCATCCTTACCCGGTTGCAAAAATACATGTGGAGATGTCAAAATTCCATTTCCATTTGGAATATCAGATTCATCAATACCAAATCAAGGTCCCTGTTACCTGGAGCCCAAATTTGAACTCATATGTGAAAATGACACAAAATTACTTTGGGGCAATGTACAAGTGGACAACATAAACATCCTCCAAGGAGAACTTGAAGTGTCATTTTTTGTCTCCAGTTATTGTGGTAGGGAAAATTCCAACGAACCCACTTTAGACACTGCTGTTTTCAGGATATCAAGCACGGAAAACAAGTTCATAACGGTTGGTTGTGACAGTTACGGTTATCTCAACAGCATTTACAACGAAGAAACATATTCAACCGGTTGCTTAACAAGATGTTACGGTAATCGAAATCAAATTGAAAACGGAACATGTTCCGGTATTGGTTGTTGTCAAGTTGATATTCCACATATGATGAGGAATATAAGTGTACAAGTTTTTGATTTTCCTAATTCCACGGATTCTTTGGGGTGTAGTTTTTCATTTGTTGTTAAAGATGGATCCTATAATTTTACTATTTCTGATTTGGATAATTTTCCTTATAAGATGCTTCCATTGATTCTTGATTGGAGTGTGGGAAAAACTTGTAAGGAAGATGACTATGCTTGCAAGAAGAATAGTGATTGTGTTGATGTGGACATTGATTTTGGTTACCAATGTAAATGTAAGGAAGGTTATGAAGGAAACCCGTATCATCCAGATGGCTGCATAGGTAATTTAATTCGTCTTCTTCTCAATATTATTTAATTTATTTATTTTGTTTAAAATATATAATTGGTCTCAAGTATATGCTTTTGTTGACAACAATCAATTGGTTTAAACGGTAAGAGATTTATGCCTTTTAAGCAAGTGACCGGGGTTTGATCCCTAACTCTTACGTGTTCAGAAAATTTGGTTAGTAGGAGAGATTGCACTTTGTGTATCGACTAGGTTTCCGGAGGAGAGCCCACGATGTTTGTCTACCATAGTTTACTGCAATATATATAATTTTGTACTTCTCATTAACAAAAGATATAAAGATGTAGGAAACTAACGTTTGCTAACAAAACAAATAATTTCTTATATTCGCTAAACGGTTTTTTTTTTATACACCAACGAATCAATATATTTTAGATTTTAAAACAATTTCATTTTTTCCCTTTTATATAGCTACTTCATTTTTTACATTAAAATTAATTATTTATATACACCTGCAGACATCGACGAATGTAAGACATTGAATAACACATGCATAAGTGAAAAACATTGTCGAAATACAGATGGGCTTTATGAATGTTTTTGTCCTGATGGACAATCTGGAAATGGAACAAAGGCAGGAGGTTGTAATAGACGAGATGTTATTACCAAGATTGCCATTGGTAAGTCACTACTCATATCCCAAATTACTCAGTACAAATTATTAGTATGTGTGGTATATATATTCTCACAAGTTTTAGTTAAGATTGAATAAGTTGCGAATACACATGTTTGGTAATCGACTCTAGAGCAATTTTTAGTTAAATTTATCTAACTTAAAGTCAAACTTCAGATTACTAAAAGCGTCGAAGGGTTAAGACCACAGAATTGTATGATTAAGGCATTCCTCATGTTAGCTATTGATATTAATTTATTAAACTAGTTAAGAATTTGCTACAACACATACTAAATGCAGGATCAAGTGCTGGACTAATTGTCCTATTTGTTGCTGTTTCTTCTCTATACTTGACATACCAAAAAAGGAAACTCATCAAACTAAAGCAAAAATTCTTTCAACAAAATGGAGGTTCAATTTTGCTACAACAACTCTCAACAAGAGAACACACATCACAATCAGCTCAAATATTCACTGAAGAGGAACTTAAGAAAGCCACCAAAAACTACGATGAAAGTTTAATCATCGGCAAAGGAGGTTTTGGTACAGTTTTCAAAGGAATCTTGTCTGATAACAAAATTGTCGCAGTCAAAAAGTCCAAAATAATAGACGCAAATCAGATTGAGCAATTCATTAATGAGGTAGTTGTTCTATCCCAAATAAATCATAGGAATGTGGTCAAACTTCTAGGATGTTGTTTGGAGACAGAAGTTCCTTCGTTGGTGTATGAATTTGTTAGCAACGGAACACTTTTCGATTTCATACAAAATTGTAAAGATAAAACAAGTAATCCAACATGGAAAACACGTTTAAGGATAGCAGCAGAGACAGCTGGAGCTTTATCGTATCTACATTCAGCTGCATCAATTCCAATTATCCATAGAGATGTTAAGAGTACCAACATTCTATTGGATGACAATTACACTGCAAAAGTTTCCGACTTCGGAGCTTCAAGATTGGTTCCACTTGATCAAACCGAGATAGCAATAATGGTGCAAGGAACACTTGGATACTTAGATCCGGAGTATATGCAAACACATCAATTAACTGAGAAAAGTGATGTTTATAGTTTTGGTGTATTCTTGCGGAGCTTCTAACCGGGGACAAACCTCTTTCTTTTAATAGGCCAGAAGAAGCCATTAGTCTTGCTATGCACTTTTTGTCTTGTTTAAAACAAGATAAACTTTTTGAAGCTATTCAAGTTGGAATTTTGAATGATGATAACAAGAAAGAGATTAAGGAGGTTGCTATTCTTGCTGCAAGGTGTTTAAGACTTAGAGGTGATGAAAGACCTAGTATGAGGGAAGTAGCTATGGAGTTGGATGGCATAAGGTTAATGGAGAAGCATCCTTGGAATGATACAGAGCAAAATTTTGAGGAGAGTCAACTTTTACTTCATGAGGCATCTTGTAGCATTTACAATGAAACTGGTGATAGCTATAACCTTGGATATAGTGGGTATGATAGCTTGAAAGATCAACCATTGATTCCCTTGGATGATGGAAGGTGATTGTGATATATATACCTTTTATTTTTGTTCAATTGATTTTGAAAGGGTTGGTAAAAAGACTTTCTATTGTGTATGATTGACCCAATAAATTTTTTACTTTTGATTTTATTTATTGATAAAGTCATTACATGTATGTAATTTTCACTATAGGATCAATAAACATTCAATGTTAATAGTTTTTTTAATCATGTTATTAGTGAGAAGTATCCAGTAATTTCATCGTTAACAATTTTCTATCGTAAACTTAGTTAGTCATCTTTAGTAGAGTCTTCTTTTTCTCATCCATGATTTGTTCATAAAGTTTGAATAACAAACCTTACTAAAAGAATACTAAAAGAAAATTTTATGTCGTAAACTTAGTTAGTCATCTTAATGATATCAGTTGGATATATAAATAAAAGAAAATAGGTGTTACACGTGCTCACTTTTCTTCATTTCATAACACAAAGTCATAACTATGGCGGCGGAAAATTCATCATCCATAATAGAAATAAAAACCAAGTATCAACATCCATAAATACGTCATAAACTTAAAATACTTCAAGTGTCACAATGTAAAATTGAATAGCCAGCCCGACCCTAGCGTTACATATCAGAGCTCGTTTCGACTAACGCAACATCCCTTAGACTCCGTCATGACTTAACAGTAGTATTCGTGCCAACATTCAATAAGGGTTCAACCTACTCCTTGTGTCGAAAGTCTTCCTGACCAAGGCTGTTCAGGAAGTGTGTCCCATTGAGAGCGACAAGTGGATGAAAAGCTTCTGTTTGAGGGGAAACTTACCCATAAAGAAATGGATGGTTTTACACTTGGGGTGGAGGTCGTTGGTATATCGAATGTGAGTAATATGTCACACATCAGGTGCAAAAAGTGAATGTTTACCGATCTATAAGTGAGGAGACCCATAAACCTGATATGTTGAATTGTTTAAAGCCTGATATATTGATCTCCCAGACCTCCTCATGAACCAACACAAGCTGCCACTACTGAACATGATACAAAGTGGGGTTGAGTTTGTATCTGAGTGATACAATGGTGTGAGTAGGAGGATAACTCTCTTGATGGAAAAATACATTTAAATCCTATACTAATGCAAGAGTACTTCAAAAAACCAATACTGGTGTTGCATTTCTATTTGCTTTGGCTAATAACTAACTTCTGGAAAGAAAAAAAACTTGTTGACCAACTCTAATGGATGGTGTTTCAATCTAAGATAAGGAAGACATTTAAAGAGTACTAAAAAAATTTATATTTATTTCCTTCAAAAAGAAGTATTTTGCAATCACCTTGTCTCCATGACCGACAGCCCAAAACAGTTCAAACGGGCTACAACGCCGACCTGAAAAATCACAACGGGCTGAATACAGGAAAGAGTCATTGAACGAGCAAGAACTCTTCAGAATTCGCAGCTAAAAGATAAGTTACAATACTCTTGTCATATCTAGTCAATACTTAAATATTTCAGCTAGTCCTTGTACATGGCTAGATTTTTCTTTTGTTGGAGCTGATCATAATTCCCTAATCAATAAGAAATATAACGTCATTTAGTCCCTGAATAAGAAAGGAGTTGTCACTTTAGTCCCTGAATACATATAAATTGCAAAATAGTCCTTAAATGTAGACTCTGTTAGTCAATTTAGTCCCTGAATGCAGACTCTGTTAGTCAATTTAGTCCCTGAATGTAGACTATGTTAGTCACTTTAGTCCCTAAAATTGACCAAAAAAATCTACATTCAGGGACTGTTTTGCAAATTCTCTGCATTCAGGGACTAAAGTGACTACTCATTTTCCACTCAGGGACTAAAGTGACTAATTCCTCTAAAATTAATTAGGCTTAATTACACTTTGGGCCCCCTAAGTTTCCCAAAGTTGTGATTTTAGCCCCCTAAAAAACAACACTTTTTAGGCCCTCTAAGTTTACTTTCTCTTGCAATTTTGGCCCCATAGCCCAATTTTGACTCAGTTAACGCTGACGCGGACGCTACGTGTGTAATGTTTTAATTATTTTTGTATTTTTTCATATTTTTTTATTTTGTAATTAAAAAATGAAAAATAAAAATTTGTAATTAAAAAAACAAAAAAACTTTTTTTGTAATTAAAAAAAACATATTTTTGTAATTAAACAAAACAATTTTTTTTAATTACAAAAAAATTATTTAATTTTTTTAAATTAAAAAAATTAAAAAAACAAAAAAAAATTTAAAAAATAAAAATAAAATAAAAAAATTTACACACATGGCGCCCACGTGTCCATTGACTGGGTCAAAATTGCAACAGAAAGTAAACTTAGGTGGCCTGAAAATAGTTGTTTTTTTACGGGATAAAATCACAACTTTGAAAAACTTAGAGGATCAAAAGTGTAATTAAGCCAATTAATTATGGGCAAATCCCACCACTGCACCTTGCACCTGAGTACAACAATGAGATTTTGCAGGAGCCAAAAAAAAATCCCAAAAGGATGGAAATCAACACATTGTGGTGCACAAAGCTTCGACAACTGCTTCGACAATGGCAGTCTGACATCCTCGTCGGCATAGAAACAACAATATCATAAACAATGTTAGAAGGCTTCATCATTCTTTCTAGCATCAAAGAACAAAAAATTGGTTCAACGCCACAATCTAGCTCAACCTCGACTTGAGGATACCAAAAATCTATTTCATGTCGTAACTTTGACAAGTATTTTGCTGCACCTGCCAAATGATACTCACCGACATCATCGTCGGAACAGGTTCTTCGTATTTAAATTCTAAGCATATTAATCCAACACATTGCTTTTGATTGAAGGAGTTTACAGCTTGAACAAATAAAATTGCCATATAAAGATAGCTGCTATGTTATATTTTTTTGTGATACAAAAGAATCCATAGAATTATTACTTATTGATTATCCCTTGAGATTACTACCTCCGGCAGGAAACTAACTAGGAAGCTCTTATACCACAGGAGCCAAGAATTATAACTCAATCATATAGACAAATCTATCAACTAGCTCTTAAATTATTCTACATACAATTCTCTATATGCTCCAAGTCGTATCCCTAGATTATGGATGGTCCCTGTCTAAGTGAATACAATCCTTTCATGGTTTTTACAAATTACAGCTGAGAAAAAACAATCATAAACCTATCCGAGGTAATGTATTCAAGCAATACAAAAATTATGTTCTCTTAACATTTTATTTTGTGCAGAAAATGCCACTGCCATGTCTGTACTCCCACGAGGAGTCGCTCAAAGAAATTTTGAAATCCAGATGCACACACAACTCTATGTCAGTGTGCAACTGAAATTGGTCATTCCCAGTTTTCCACTAGATAGAGTTTGAAGCTGCAGGCTGTTTCGCAAAAAAATCAGGAGCTGATAAGTGTGACGACTCACAAACATTCGTCACCGGATTCCTCTTCAAATCTTGAAAAGAATCTAGTTCTAAGTCAACCAACGACCATGCGTCACCGAATTCATCCTTGGTTCAGGTTCTTAATATTGCTCAAATAATTTTAGACATGATATCTCAATATAGTGCTTAATATTCTACGATAGGTTGAATTTGTTTGCGCAAAATTGTTACTTATCTTGAGGCAAAGCGAGGAGGGTGACCTCCAAAAAAAAAGTTTAAAATTTGGGCCCAAAAATACAAAATTAAAGGCCCATTAAGTAAAATAAATAGGACATTTCTTTTTAAGCTCCCCCAAAATCTCCAAAGGCCCCCTAAAATAACAAATATGCCCTTTTTTACAACATCCAGTAGATATATACAGGACTGGTTCTGAAGATAACTACCGGACTGGTTCTGAAGATAACTACAGGATGCTCAAATTACCTTATTTACAACATCCGGTAGATATAAATCAGAAAAGTTAGGGACATATCTTTGGAACGCGTTATTACTGAAGTTATATACCTGAAAGATCATTATATAGGACATAACACAATTTTGGTACTTTTATTTCCTCTTTTCCACCCCACTTGAATTTCTTC
>Ga0228710_1005880_pt1 | contig 18883 bp, 15 predicted proteins | sample MedpolnodulmetaG_FD_177995 | JGI IMG/M metagenome (GOLD analysis project Ga0228710, IMG submission 177995) | Root nodule microbial communities from Medicago polymorpha collected in Santa Monica, California, United States - pink nodules | ecosystem: Host-associated > Plants > Roots > Nodule...
CATATAATACTTTAATTACACTTAATTTATTTTAAAAAAACATGTTATATAGTCTGTAATTTTTTTTTTAAAAAAAAAAAAACAAGTTCATCCGTCCCTTCCCCTCCTAAACCTTCAATCGAAACACACTCTTAATATAAAATAGTACGGATAACAAAAAAAAAACTAATTATTTACTAATAATTGTAAAAAGACCTAATTATTCACTAATATAGTATTATGTCGGTATGTCCTATCATCTTCAATACAATTGTAGTTAATCAATTTTCATGTTAAGACGGAATCCAAACAAATTTAATCCCAATAATGTAACTATTCTTTTTTGTCCAGACGATTACACCAAAAGAAAGGATATTTTAGCCTATATTTGCAAGTTACGTGGTGAATCAGTTATTCAAGAAGCTACCATTTCTTATTCATTTGGATTTTAAAATGATGGTTGATTGGACATTAAACATTTCACATTTTGATTGATCCTTGCGGTAAACCAAACAGCTACCACCATTTCCTATATTTTTTAAGAAGCAAAAGAAATGTATGGAGGAGAAAATATTAAAACTATTTTATGTTAGAATTAACCTAATTAATAATTAATCAATACATAATATGTTCAATACACATATTATAACTACAATCAATCGTACGAAAGACAAATAAACACATGAGTATATATGCATGTAATTTTAGGTTCTATGACATATTCATCTTTGATGACAGAAAATTTGGATCTGTGATAAAAAGTCTCTCGTTAGTAATTTTAAAACACAATTGATATTGTAAATATTGGTTGGTGTTTTATCCCTTTCACGTCTTGTGTGGGGTGATTCATCTTTATTAATTTCAATCTCATTTTGATTTATTAAAAAAAAAAGTAATTTTAAAATACAAATATAAAAATGAGTAACGAACACTCATTGACTTATGGTTCTTCTTTAAGGATGGATCACAATGTCATTGAGACTTTTAAGATAGAGAGGTAAGGCAATACCCATTGTAATTGTATATGGTATATTGGGGATGATGACCTCTATAAAGTGTGATGACCAAATAAGATTCTCATTATTTTGAAGTGGTCATCATATTCGAGTTTATATTGATTAATTAATTATCCAAATTGTAATATAATTATTCTAATTAGCTAATTTGATCGCTAGTCAAATAAGGATATGAAAACTAATTGATGAAAGCTAATGTAATTAATAACAAAATATTAGTACATTATGATATGAGAATATAATTAAATAATGCAAATATACCATCATTTTAATCAATGTTTTAACAATTGGATTAAATTCTTTATAAAGAAAAGGATCAAACTACACTGCTAAAAAAGACGATTAAATTAGATATTTCAACCAAATGAATTGAGAAATGACTGGTTCATAGGTTGGCTCAATTTGTTTTGATCATTGTCCGATCGAACTAAATTGAACCAATTACACTATAATCAATTTTTTTAATATTATTTTATTTATTTATTATGGTTTAAGTCACTTAAAGGAAGCGGCAAACACCACCAAAAAACTTACACACTTATGAGGTTTCAGTTTCGAATCCGATTAGTGTTACAAACAACTCTAAATTTGAAGAGATAGGAAAAAGAAAGCAAACACAGCATAGAACACAATACAAAAAGCATCCCAACACCTACCATTTCTTATAGATGCATTTTTTAGGGTCAGTACATACTTTTTTGAGGGAAGGATCAGTACATACTTGCCAAAGAAGAACTGATCAAATAACCATTTTTAAGTCACTTCCTTAATATGGTCCACCAATTATACACAATCATACTCCTTATTAGAGAAAATACACTAATAGTAATTTGTTACATCTCAAATAGTCTCTAAAAGTGATTATCAAATCAAAATCATACCCTTTTTTACTCCTACGTAAACCTCAATAGCAAAAAAAAATAGGGTAAAGAAAAGAACCCTAACTAGTGAAAATATAACTTCCTTTTGATATATACCATTTGTTGTAGCAAGGACAGTTGGCAATTTCTTTAGGATAATACATGGCCTTACATTAACCACTGTTCTAGGCAGTTACTTCACATACTAGTCTAAAGTTACCATATATTAATTGAAGAAGTAGTGATTCAACCAATTTTAATTTGTTGATAATGACATGCCAACCCCCTTATTCATTAACAATGAGGAATACCTATTAGTATAAGTTAAATGTTGCTTGCATTAGACTACTATAGAGATACCTAGATACGTTCTATTAATAACTTCACACTTCATTACACACGTGTACATGACAATATGAATAGACCCTACACACGTGTACATGTGATAATATGTTTCCCATTCTCTTTCAATAGATTTCATTGGTGTTTTTGAATTTAGATATAGTATCAAAATTGGTTTTGCTTTTCATTGATTGTGATTTTAGGAAAAGAAAACTATAGATATTTGGCTACATTGAATTAAATTTGATTTTATCTTTAAACCTTAGCTTGCCAAGAAGTAAATAAATGTAACTCTTCGTTAGATTTATCAAATATGTTTTAGTGTAAAATATCCAAACATAAATAACTTTGTGTAAAATTCATATTTAATTAAAATTAAATCAATTTTCTAAGACTATATTCATTCAAAATCATCACATTTGTCAAATGCTAATTCAAGCACACTTTTATTAATTTGCTTTTACACTCTTTGCTTCTCCTCAATCCTTGTTGCTTAATTCCAAAGATTATATATATAAAAAATCAATGTAAGTAATAAAAAATAAGCAAGCTTGGAATGGAATAGTAGTGGCAAGAAATATCCCTTCATATAAATGGTTTGTATAACTATGAAAGGTCAATTGAACTATATGATAAAAAAAAAAACTACGATGTTCATTTAATAATTTGTCCAAAGTCAATGGCATTAATTTTATCATTGCTAAAATATTATCATTACATGACACTACACTACAATTGAGATTTGAAAGTGGATGCATACATCTTTCTATTCTGATAGAGAAACAAATTAAAATGTGAGAGCTAACTAGCAAGGAATCTTTCCAAACAAGGCACTGATCTGTTATTACAATAACTCCAAACACTAACAAATATAGAAACATATTATTTACCTACATGTATAGAAAGCACTACAAGCACCTACTTAATTATCTTTGAAGAGGAAATCAATTTGATAACATAAGTTGTAAATACTGTCTCAATTTTTTGAATAACTTCAGGTGAAAATAAATATTTAACTTTGAATGCTTGTTAATCTGCTAATACATTGAATAATTTGGCTGATCACAGTTTCGCGTTCGACTCTCGAAAACCCCGGTATCATAAAAAAAAATGAAGCATTTTCAATCTCCACCATTTTAGAATTTAAAAGGTATTGATATCATCAATTGAAATTTCTTTGGGAACCTTCAATTTTAATTGTTGAGTATCCCATTCAGCTTCTTTCAACTTCTGAATGAAATCATCAAACCTATTTTCCAATTCCATTAGGCTACTGGCAAGTTGATCACAAACATTACCCTTGCTCTCCCAATTCTCACTAAGCCAGAATGTCTGCCATATGCTTCGCAATACCGAGACACTTGTAGCTCCAACCTTCATAAAGTCAACTAGTACTAATCATATAACTGTTCATATCATAATTGTTGATCATATAAGTGCTTATGTAAAAGCTATTTCTATAACAAAAGATAAAATAAATTCAAATTGTTTCCATATAGACTGCAAACTGTTTGTCTATCCTAAAGAGCTTATCAAAATAAGTTGTTATCATAAGTTATTTCCATAAGTTCTCCCAAACAGTCTCACAAGTACTCATGTTGTAGATAAGCTCAAATAATCATTTAGCTATAGAAGCTTTATAACATATCAATGACCAATTATCCTAAAATCTTCAACCGTAACAATCATGGAAGGTTTTTATATCTAATAATAAAATCCAGGTCAAATAGAGAATGTGTTTTCCAATTAATTCTCATAAGCGAAATAAGGCATACCTTGAAAGAAACATAAAACTTCAAATCATCTAGTTGCTGATTTACCACAAGAATATATTTCTCATTTGCATATAACTTTAGAAGAGCCTCTACCTGCAAACCATTCTGACACTTATTATGAAATTCCCAAATGTAGAACAAATAATTATGAATTTCTTGGTTTCCTTCATAAAACTGTGATAATAGCAGCAACAATGATCGTATACCATAAAATGAGATCTCTCCATGCCATCCATCTTGTCTAAGGGTGAACCGAAAATTATTATTGGCTTCATGAACTGTGACCAAACTAATATATTCTCTTCCTTGTTGCAATCCATGCATCCTGAAATAATTCCAATCGGAAAATTGAAAAAACTACCTTGAAGAGTAATAACTCAAAAGAAAACCACTGAATTTATCTGAATGTAACCTGGAACAGTCGAATGTAAAACATGTGATTTTACCAGTATGCGAGCACGCTTAAGATTTATCTGCAAAAAGTAGTTACAACGAGGTAAATAACAAAACAAATCGTTCGTTAGAACAAAGATCGGTGGATTTCATTCATCATTGTTAAGATTGGTGGATTTGATTCCGTATTTGTACTAGATTCCACATTAGCCCACACAGTACATTCTTACCGTGTTAAACTGAAGAACTGAAAGTGATTCGTAGCGTAGCCAAAGATGAAGAAGTCGTACACTCAACCAAGTTGATGAAAGTACAGTATATGATTTTACAAGGCCAGGTGTATCCTGCGGTCAAAAGCTAAAAGAATGTAACATGGCAACCAACGGTATTGTGGTGCTGCCACGATAAGAAATAAAGGTATCCTGAAAAATTATGTGGTTTACCAGTATCAATATGCCCAAACCAAGACCAACCAATTGAGCTACAACTTCCCAAACTTCTTCCTGAGATATTATGATGAAACAATTGTTGTAAATTTGTCATGAATACCGGTTTATATAATATAGAATGTAATACTGTAAAAAAGAATGTAGAATATAATAAGAGTTATTATTCAAAGCTTCTTACCATTGGCATAATCTTAATCTAATTGTGTCATCAATAGCTTCCTACTTACATGTGACCCATTGGGTCAGAGAATCAATCAAACCCAAGAGCCTTGAATCAGTGTTTGGCTCAAATTAAGCAATACGAGATAAGGTGAACATGAATTTTGAGATTAAAATTAGCCTCCAACATTGCATTAATACAAGAAATACCACAAATAGAGTTTCTCCTGATAAAAATGTATTCATAGATAGGAGAGAGTTATATTTGATGCTTGAAAGCATGAGATCATGAAACTCCCAAGGCTTTATAGATATCATTATAAGTGAACATGAGAGTATATATTACCTTTGCTGCTATCTCTCCCAGATTTGCTGAAATTGCAAAGTGGCTTTGAATCACTCTAGAAGAAGGATCTTTTAGTCCTCTAGCTATAGCCTGTTTTAATGTCAAATCCAAAACATTACACAACTGCATGCGCTTGTTTTCAATATACCATAATCATTATTGTGAATTGATAGAGAGAAAAGGAAAATTGCATCTGAATTTGTATTATAAGCTTTAGTTGACTATATAGAAGTTTTAATAGTAATCTGCTTGGATAAACAACTTAATTAAGCACTTGTAGCATATGCGCTTATCGTATAAGTGCTTATGTATAAACTATTTCTATAACAAAAGATAAAATAAAGGCGAACTGTTTTTATATAAGCTATGTTGGAGAACTCAAGAGGGGTAACCTTGGCACAACTGGTAAAGTTGTTGTCATGTGATCGAAAGGTCACGGGTTTAAGTCCTGGAAACAGCCTCTTGTGTAAAAAACAGGGTAAGGCTGCGTACAATACACCAAATGGTGGGACCCCTTCCCGGACCCTACATATGCGGGAGCTTCAGCGCACCGGGTTGCCCTTTTATGTTGGAGAACTCAAGACAATTAGCTAAAAACAGCTGATGGGGACATGCCATAAGTGGTTTCCATAAGCTCTACCTAAAAGTACTTATGCTAGTAGATAAGCTCAAATTAGTCAATCCAAACAAACCCCAAGGTTTGCTAAGAAGGCTTTACAATCATAACATAATATAACAATCCTAACAATAAGCTACATCTTTTATACTAACCAACTAACCAAGAACCTTCTAGAACCTATCCTGGCAAAGACTATGTCCAGTTTCACGTGTTTAAATAGAGTCAATTACCTTAGTAAGATTACCAAGAGATGCCAAAGGAAGAAAATATCCAGGATATAACTGGGTTGTCAGATCAAAAATGCTGCATGAGATACCATTGTGGTAAGGGTTTCTTTAGAGCTATATTTCATTTGCACATTTCCATACAAAAACAAGAAGGCATGTTCAGACCTTCCAGCACTGCCAATGAAGTCTGCATACATTCTCCATTGTTTTGGATCATCGTCGAAAAGATTTCCAAATCGCCCACCTGGAAAAACTAATAACAGTGAGTTACAAAGTAAAACTTTAGCACACGATCATCTGCTTCCGTAAATTTTCTTCATGAATTCCCAGACCAATGAATAAGCGCCCGACAGCTCCAATGCCGTCCTTTGAGACCCATCTAAAGATGAAAGCATAAAACATTCAACCAACCACATAAAAGTCAAAATAACAAATAGTGGCTGCATAGAAGCATTTAACATATTGCTATGTGCATGAAAATGCTATATTAGTAAACATATGAGTAAGTTTTAAAGTTGATGATTCACCTGATGGCAGCAGCAGAAGCAGCTGCTGTGGTTCCAGAGAAAGAACCAACACCAACAGCCTGCAAGTGAAGGGTTATTTTGACACAGGACAGAAACATAATCATCATTCCATACATTTGTGAAAGAAAAAATATTTTTAAACATAAGATGACATAGTGAAGGAGCGCATTGAATTGCACAGCACTTTGTTGCACAATGTAGCATTGCACTTCTGATTGAAGGGCCTGTCAAGTGTCCGGTTGTTGTCGGATACTGACATGTGTGGTTACATTCAATTATTCCGTTTTCTCAAATTATTATCAATGTTGACGTGCCAGTGTCCTATCCGGTGTCCGTGTATGTGCTTCATAGGTTGCATGATCACATAGAAACACAAGTAAAACCTTCCATGAAAAAGTTTATAGGAACATATACAATGACTAGAGGAGATGGTTTCCTAATGTAAATGAATATACTTTTGGAAAATTCAATCAAGATATTTTTATATAACATTTGGCCGTAAGCCTCATTTGACATGCACAATGAGACTTTGTGCACTAATTATCAAACTTGCTGCTAAGAGCACCAAGTGCGCACTAACCAACCATAAAAACTAATCAAATACTCACAATGCAAACATTCTTGGGAAAAAAATCAAGAAGCTTGAGCAAGAATGACATGCCTTTAGGAGACTTGAAGTGACTATGGTGTGACATATCCATCCAGTCACATTGGTAGGGAACTGTAGTAACATGTATTGCAAATAATCATCTGAGACCGATCCTGCATCATATAGAGAATGATAAGTAAACAGGTTACCCTCCAACTTCATCTAATCGATGAAGTTACAGCTCTGGACATTTCTCCGTGAATGTGAAACATCGACTGCAGTTTTTAATATTTGTTTCTTTTAGTATTCAGTTTTTGAACTCTTGTGCAAGTGTCCCTTAGTTCAGTCTTAATTGTATCATTAGAAACTTATCTCAGGTTGGATAATATTTCTGTGGCATCATTTTTCAAAGTATTTCATACCAAAAAAGAACGAACTGTGAAGCTATTAAAGGGAGCATGTTGCAATGACAATGTCTATCTTATTTTCTAAAGCTTTGAAGTTTAACAAGAAGAAAACTGCAAAAAAGCTGTGTAACATATTCTAGATAATTAATAAAAGGATGTATGTTAGTTACCGGGAAAGCCTGCTGGTAGAATAAAATCTTTAACTGTATCTGGAAGCCAGGATAGTCTTATATCAGGAGAATGCAAAACCCCAAACCTGTTTTGCGAAGACCTATCCTCCTCAATAAGAATGGTTTGCAACTGTGAATCATCACCTATTATGTATCTGCTCATAAGGGAGAGAAAAGGTCATAGTTGAAGTTTGTTTTAGAGAAGGCAGCCACTCTGAAATTTTATGTAATAATAAAACAAATGGAAATAATAAAAAGTTTAATGGGTTACAAGCATATTCCAAGAAATGGTAAAGGTTTTTAATTGTGATTGCAGTCACCGCCGCATTTAGTCGCGATGTTTGATATTGCAGAAAATTCTAGACAAATGCGGCAGATGTGGCTGCAATTACATTGGTGGGAAACACAAAAAACTTGAGGTTTCAGTCACAATTTCAGTTATGACAGAAAATGCAATTTAACCAAGTGATTGGACTCAAGTGGTTAATGAGCTCCACCAATGGACGAGTCGTTCAAGAGAACCCGAGTTCGATTCCTAGGTGGAACAATTCTTGGCCAGGTTATACTTACCTCATGGCCGAACTCTGGATTACCAAGGCCCCCTTCCCCTAAGAACCGGGGGTTAACACAAGAAAAATGCAATTTAAAACCTTAGCAACAAGTAAACATGGTCATGACTAATCCTATTCATAGCTGATGCATATGCAACATATACACTAGACACGACACTGACACTGACACTGGTAACAATTTGAGCAAAGGAAAGTGATTGAAATGTAACCGCATGTGTTTGTGTTATGTCAGTGTCGAACACACCTTCATTTAGTTTTTAATAAGGTAATAATCAATGTGTTCAGTAATTAGTATTCCATAATCTCCAAACTCCACAACATCCACTAGCATTGTGGCTAACACAGAAGGCTTTAAGAATGTGCACTTAGAGAAGTAAAAAAACATAAACTAAACTAAAAAAAGTGAAGTACACAACATATGATGTAGTTAAGTAAAAACCTCTTAGCAGTACCATTGCTATATCTCTCCACCAATATCACCCTTGATAACCCTTCACCTCTAAACAAAATAAGATAAACTTAATTAATACATAAAAACAATTAATTCAAATCAACCCTTAAAACATGCAAAGAGTTTAGTAACAAACCCTTCATTAACATCATCATTATCATCATCTTTGAAACTGGAATGTTCAGGGGAACATAGAATTTGAAAACCATGAGGCTTAACTTTCTTCAACTTCTTCAAATTCAGTGAAGAAGAATTGAATGCAGTTGAAGATAATGAAAATTGCAAAGTTTGAGACATTGAAAAAAATTTAGCATGCTTTGATGAGTTTCATTGCTTCTTCTTCTTCTTCTAGTTCCAATATCCAAAGCTTGAAATGCAGAAAGAGCCACGAGTCGGGTCGGATCTTCTACTTGACCCGGGGAATTATTATCGGATTTGACCTGACCCATGTTAGTTTTTGGAACAGTTTTTAGATCGAATTAAAAGAAACGGAGTACTTTCTAGTTTCTACACCCCCGTCCTTCACTATATAGCCCCCACAGTTTTTTTTTCTCTCTTTCTCAGCGAGAATTATAGAGAGTCATAGAGGAGAAGTGTTGGATGGTCGAAATGCACTGATTAATTATTTAAATTTAGTTGTTTCCATTTTTATATTTAAGATGAACTTTTTGGCTCAATTGCTTATTTATTTCTCAGCTCTCACTCAAGAAATGCAATTTATAGTTCAACATCTATAGAAAGGAGAATTTTTGGGTAGATAAATTACTTTTTATTGGTCTTTCTATGGCCCCTCTCCCACTGTTAATATTTGGAATGAAGTTCCTATATATTAGACCTGAATACAATAAAAATATGTTTAGATTACTTAACTTTAGGTTTGTCACTTTTTGAAGAGGTTTTAGTCCAATCTCCTTTTTCATTCATGTATATTTTCTTTAGTTTGTGTATTGATTATTCGGCGTTAAGTATTGGACACAACAGTATAAGACAGAACAGCACAAGATAAGGCAGAACAGTATAAGACAAATTTTAATAGCATTGCATAATTTTTTTGTTTTATATGATTTTCGAGGGACGAAATACTATTTTGGTATTTTAGACAACTTGTACGTGGGACAAAAAGTTGTTATGTGGTTTGATGAGGGACAAAAATATCAGTTTTTGTCTTGTCCTTGCCTCCAGTTTGTCATGTACCCTGAAACAGTTTTATAAATCAAACACTGCACAACTGAAGTTGTTCTGTCCTGTCCTTCATTGTTTAGCAAATCGAACACACCCTTAATAGCGCTCTTGCATCACTTTTGCATAAAAAAAAAAAAACTTTATTCCATATTTTCATCATTTAAGCTGTAATACTTGCAAACAAGTGTTTTTTTTATTTTTTTGTTTGAAAAAAAAGGTGTTTTTTTATTTTTAATACTACATCCGCCCCTAATCATAGGACCTTTTTGCCAAAATCACGGGAATTAAGAAAGTTGATAATAGTATTAAATTTGTTTATAATTACTATTATTTTTACGATTTTATCCTTAAAAGAGAGAGTTAGTTTATGTTTTCAACATAATATTCATTGTTGGTTGAAGAAAAAGATGCAAAATAAATAAAGGTATGGTGGTAAAGAAATAATTAATGTAATTGAAAATAGCAAAGGGGTCTTATAAAAAGGGACAAAAAATATTTTCAAAAGGGTCTTATAATTAGAGACGGAGGTAGTATCATATTTTTCATTAATTTTGTCCTAACCTAAACACGACATAAATACAAACGCACTTCGACACCCAATTCATGTTTTGACGCGTAGCCCGTCCCACAGTTAACACAGACTTATTGATAGTTTATTGACATCAGGGTCGTTTATGAGAATTTTATGGCCCAGGACAAATCTACAATTTGGGTCGTAAATAATGAGTATATAAAAAAAAATTAAATTTTCAAATTTAAATTTTCAAGGTAAGAAAAATTTAAATTTAATTTGTGACATTGACGATCTCATATGTTTTTCAATAATTTTAACTTAAAAAAACTTCTTTTGATTTTGATGGAAAGGTAGGCTAGAGATTTGAACTCCCTTTTTAACATCACAATAAATTATAAATGGGACAACAAAGAACTAAACTCATTACTAACAACCACACCTCCCATTATCCTTCAAAAAAAAAAGAAATGATATTTGTACAACCATTTTTGTACAACTTTCTCTCTCATACTCACATTATCTTTTTAGTCTCCCTCTTTCTTTTTCTCTCTCTATTATTATTGACCAATAAGAAGAGAGAATAACAAGGTTGTCCCAAAGGTTGTACCAAAAAAGTTGTTCAAATAACACTACTAAAAAAAAAACCACACCTCCCATTAGAATTTATGTTTTTTTAAAGGCCAAATAAACCTCTAATTTTGTTGGGACTCAAATTACATACTTATCTTTTGAGGCCTAAAACAGTAGCCATGCCTCAGTTATGTCCCTGATCATCATAAAAATATTATCTAAATAAAGTGAATGTTCAAAACAATGAACCATAAAAATCTAGCTCCCTCAAAAAAAAAAAGTCTATTTAGCTCTGTAAAAAAAAGTCTATTAGCAGTTTCAAGATTTTATTATGTAGGAAAATGCTATGCTGCTTTTTTATGGACAATATATCAACAAAAGCGGACAACACTCACCAGTCACCACTGCTTCTCCCATGTATTGTGTTAAAATAAATTGAAATATTTGACCTAGGTGTATGAAAAAATATTTGTTGGAAGAAGTCAATCATTCACATAGATCACAATTATCTTAACTAAATTTGTCTCTACGATACTTGGTTTAAAAAAAATGAAAAATGTATTTGACTTTTATTATGAGAAGAACACGTATAAGTTCTTGTGTTTTGTTCTGGCTACTCTAGGTAATATATAGCACCAATATTGATGTTATGTGTAAACAGAAAGATTTTTATCATACTATCTTTTACATGAAAAACATACACCTTGTAATAATATCGCCCAGAAATTGCAATCAATGACCCAGATAATAATAGTAATTGATAAAGAACATCACATGATTGCACACCATATAAGCCATAAAATTTTTTAGGTGAAATTCACATCTTTACAAAGAAACTTTATTAGGTGGGGTCTGCATTCTTTTTCTTTCAACTTCTATTACCTTCTATAGCAATAGTACCATCAAACTGAACATGGTACTTCTTTCTATTTTCTGATTTTTTTGATTTTGTACAATCACTTGTTTTCTATGTCAAGTCTATTTTAAGAGTCTTTTTTTTTTAATATTTCTAAAGGAGTTTAAAACGAATTTAATCTTTGGAATTCAATTTTTGTCAAAAAGAACTTTTAGCATTCAATACTTTCAAATGAGAGACTCGAATTCACAAAGAATTGAGTAAAATTAACACCTAGTGCAAAAAAAGTTTTTCCCAAGTTCATCAAATGAATTGAAATAACAATCGATATAGAAGATGATATGTAAGTTTTTTTTTCTGCCAATAAAGGTTCATATATAAGTAAATAGAGTGTGACACATATATATCTATAATTTTTATAGATAAAAAAATGACATAAATAAATAAAGGAGTCGAGGTTCGAACCTATATCACAACATTCAACTTAGTAATTTTGATTTTTTTATGGTTGAACTATAACTAAATAATTATTAAATAGTTAAACATTTTTAATTTTCAATTTACCATTAATCATACCAAAAATTTCGTCGTGCTAAAATATATACACAAGAAAATTTGTCAATTTCCCGCTGAATTATTTTCTATGACAAAAAGGAAACTGTCATTTTACATTTTAAATTTGGCCGCCATTAATTATTGTAACAAAGAGCTGACACCGACTTGCCAGACTATAGAACAGGCCAGAATAAATAATTTAGACCAAACATATAAGACTAATAATCACACCATTAATTATTATACAACTACGTACATTTTATATATCCTGTCAAAAAAATAAAATTTTATATTTATACGCCAACTGTTGTTTTTTGACTGATTTGTATACGAATATGAAGACAACTTTTACATAGTCACAAACCAAATAAAAAAATATTTGAACACATAAATAAAAAATTAAAAAAAAAAGTAATTTAGTTATATTATTTAACATCATGTAATTCTTTTCATTTTAAATTTTATATCTATATATGTGAGTATGTTTAAACATATTTTATTTAAGTTTTTGACCAAATAAATACTTATACGAGTTGTTCTCAAACAGTTGTTTAAGAGAGTAAAATTAAAGGGAGGTGAATATTTTTAAAAACTATAGGGTATTTGAGTTTTAAAAAAACCTCAGAAAAGATTAGTGTAATTTTCTCTAAAATAAATTATGTTTTTACTTTTTCCAAAAAACACAGCTTATAAACAAAAGACTGCCTTAGAAAACACCAACAAAATTTCTTAAAACATCGAGTATAAAATCTTTTGTCTAAATGAAAGGTGCCGCAGTACACACGTAACACCATATATAGCTATTTTTTGTCAAAAATAAAAAGCTACTTTACAATGGACTGATTCTTGTGTCATATAAATACAGCTCCATTTTCATTTAATTTCTAGTTTTATCCTTTGCCATAACCCACAAGTTAGTTGACAAAGTATCATATTTCTTCTTTTAACTAGTAACATATCCGTGCTGACGCACGAATACAGTAAACGCATGTTGTTTGAGAAAAGTCATAGATTGATATATAGTTATAATTTATAATAAATATAAATGAAACTAATAAAATCTATATAAAGTTAATAGAAAAGACATTGAATAATGGAACTATTAAAATTAACAGAACTATAAAAAACTTGGCCAGTAATGGTTATACATTGTTGATTGCGATAAAATAAAAAGATATTACATCATACTAGTACATAAACTTAAGTGTTAATAGATCTTTATCCCCTGTTATATATGTTATTTTCGGTTTTACATCCTGTAAAAAAACATTATTTACCCCTGTAAAATATATATTTTTATTTACCCCCTAATAGGCCAAACAAAAACGAAAATTTCTTGAAAAAAAAAAATTGGTTAGCCATATTGCATCGTAATGAATGGGCCAAAAATGTCCTCATGAGCATAGCTTAGTTGATAAGGACAATGCATAAAATATGCAAGGTCTGGGGTTCAAACCTTGGCCACAAAAAAAAAATGAATGGGCCAAAATTCAAGAATTATAAATTAATGGCCAAATATCACATTTTGTCCTTTTAGTTTGACAGAATTTTCAAGTTAGTCCTTTAAGTTTCAAAAGTTTTAAATAGATGCTTTTAGTTGATAAACTATTCACAAACGATCATTTATAGTGCTAGAAAGACAACTATTTACAACAATAAATGTCTTTCTAACACTATTAAAAGACATTTATAAGTAGTGGTCCGTGAACCTATATGTTTTATCATGTTTATTTTTATAATTTCACGTGGTGTCTAATGTATATATTTATTGTGGGCCGATTAAGTTTTAATAAATTAATACATATTCTTAAAAAAAGTTGAAGGACAATAATAGGAGCAATTCTTACATGGTCACAAGTCCAAATCAAATTTATTTGGTCACACATAAATGTAATAAATCTTATTTATAAAAGGTCTTAAGTCTTTTGGACAATTTTTTGGAGCCAAAAAGGTTGTTGCACATTTCATTCCTAATTTTTTTTGTTGTTTCTTAATATTTCTAGGAAATGATCGCGTATCTTATCTTATTTATAAAAGTTTTTAAGTCTCTTAGACAACTTTTTGGAGCAAAAAAAGTTGTTGCAAATTTCATTCCTTATTATTTGCTGTTCTTTATATTTTTAGAAAAGGATCGCGTATCTTACTTATTTATAAAAGGTCTTAAGTCTTTTGGACAACTTTTTGGAGCCAAAATTGTTGCACCTTTTCTTCCTAATTTTTTTTGTGTTTATTTATATTTTTAGAAAATGATTGAATATCTTATTAATAAAAGTTCTTAAGTTGTCTTAAACTACTTTTGGAGCCAAAATTTGAGGTTAATTTTGTCATTTTAATATTGACATCTCATTATTATTATTAGTTAATATATATTTAAGTTATTATTATTAATTAATATATCTTATTAATAAAAGTTCTTAAGTTGTCTTAAACTACTCATTATTATTATTAGTTAATATATATTTAAGTAATTGAACAAACTTTTGCTAAATTTGTGCTATAAACAACTAAATACGTTTTTTTTTCTTCCATAATCTTAGTTTTTTTTTTCTCGTTTTTTTTAATTCATAATCTTATTTTGTTTTTCTTTCATATTATTATTTAATATATATTTAAGCAATTGAACAAACTTTTGTTAAATTTGTGCCATAAACTATTAAATACGTTTATTTTTTCTTCCATAATCTTAATTTGTTTTTTTTCGTTTTTTTCTTTCATATCTTATTTTGTTTTTTGTTTGATGAACATCATAGTTTGTTTTCTATTTTCTCCATTTATTTGGCAATATAAACACCGATCCCCATATATTTTTTTATTTTTGTTAACTAACTTCTCCTAAACAAACTTTTGCTAAAAAAATTTCTCTCATTAAATTTATGCCACCAAAGAGAAAAAAAAAAACCAACACTCACTAATGTTTGTTTTTTGTAACTAACTCTGTCTACATCTGTGCCACTTTATGCCAAACTAGTCCTCTCTCAACTCTATATATAAGTAACATCAAATAGCATTTATAAGTCATAAGTCATATTTCATCATTCATCCTTCGATTTTGTCACAAAAAAAATCCTTCATCCTTTGATTAAATCATCTTGCTTCAAATTAAAGTACGTCATATTTTAATATCTCTCTATTAACGTTTCTAACTTTGTCTAACTTTGCATGATTTATTTCTTCTCAACTCTATGTAGGTTGAATAAAAGTTTCTCATATTATTGCTATTGATGACATTGTTGCTGGAAAAATCGATTGGAAAATACATGTTCGTATAGTTAATCCTTGAAAAATTCTTGAATTCAACAAACCAAAACAGGCATCCAGTGTTGAATTGCTTTTGCTAGATGAAAAGATATGGTCATGTATGACATTCATATGGTTTCATTGTACCTATAAATTTTGTTGTTAAATATCTCTGATTTATAATACAACATGTCTATGTTATGTGATGAAAAGGATTCCTATACATTAATTTTATATGGTTCTATTATACCTATCTATTTTTTACTAAATATCTTTGATTTATTCATGTATTTCACAAGTCGTGTCTTCTGTTTTTCATCACTGTTAAATTAACCTGTTAAATTAAAAGAACCATATGTGAATGTGTTAGTTAAACAATTAGCCTATTAAATTTAAACAATTAGCCTATCAAATTTAGAGGTGGGGATTTATTTGTTTTAGCAGGTGTTGTGCAGTTTTTGGGTTTGAGGGGTCTTTTTTGTTATTTTGAGTTCACTAAACTTTCTTTGTGGGTGGCTCTATTTTAATATAATATGTCGTTAAAAAAAACAAAATTAAAACCACTATAAATTGATAATAAATGAAGTTCTTTACTGTGTTTCATGACTGAAATATGGACGTATTGATAAAAAAATATTATCTGGTCATTGTTTTTTGTTTCAAGTTTATATTTCACATTATCTTTTTATCTTTTCATTCACATAAAATCACATAATGTTTTATTTATTTTAGTTGTTAAAAATACAAACTTCTATTAAAAGCATGGATTTCAAGCAACATGGAGATTCTACTGAAGAGGGTACGTCATATACTATAGAGAAGTTATTGGTCTCATTTAATAAAGGAGACAATTTTAAACCAACAAATCTCAAATACAAGCTAATAACGGTGTTTTAATGGGTTAGTACTTTATACAAAACTTCACAAAATAAATATTAAACAGATTCCTTTATTTTTATATTTTTATAATTTCTTTTTTATGATTCTACAACCACGTTTATTTGCATATGTCGTTGACAATGTAGTTGGAAGGGCCGGCATTAAGGATGTTCAAGTAAAAGGAAATATAACTAAACTCTTGGACTTACTCTTGAAGACCTTGAGTTAGTGGAGTTTTTTTTATCTTTGTTTTAACTATGTATATAGATTTTATTTTTTTATCTTGAAGACCTTGAGAATGGGTCAACTACCATTGTGTTGTTTGATAGAGTTATTTCATAACACTTTGGAAAGACTGCAAAAAAACTAATGAAATCGGTAATGGACTTAAGTATATTATATTTTTTTGTATTTTTTATATGTAATATTATTAAAACAATAAACATTGGTCTTAATTGTTTACTTATACAAATCAAAAACAGGGAAAGGCCGCATATGATTATCCAACAGAGTTTCACACCTTACGTGACAAAGACATGTTTTTCAAACTGGAAATCAATCAAAAAAATATTGACCAGAGGTTTTATACCTATGCAGTCAAAAAGATGTCCGATGATAATGAAATCATTGATGAGTTTAAGAAAAAGTATCATATTAAGTGTCATGTTGCTCCTCATAATTGTGAAGAAGATGATGATGTTGACTTCATGGGTCTTATTACACCCCAAACTGGTGATAATATGAAGGTAGTTAAATATTTTTTATATCTACTTTAGAGGTATTCATAAAACTTATTAAATTAACTATTGTTATGAATGTTTATTCGTGTAGCTTCTTGGTGATGAAGCCAATTCTATTCCTAAAGATACTCATCCATCCAAGTCTTTGAGAAAGAGAAATGCCGACCCAAATGCATCACATATTGACGATGATTGTCAAACTCAGTCGTCAACCACTAAATTGCAGAAAGTTGTCAAAATTAAGCAAGAACCTAGAGATTGATATTTTAGTAGAAAGTTGTCAAAATGAAGCAATAACCTAAAGATTGATATTTTAGCTCTTCTCGGTCTAGAATACTTAGATCGATATTAAGTACTTTCTTAAGTGTTTTGGAAATTTATTTGCTTGACATTTGATAATTTGGTACTTTGGTACATGTGCCATACATCCAAAAATAACATGTTTACATTTTTTTGTCTACATTAATATCAATCTATCTATAAAAAAAATAAAAAAATATTTGTCTGTTGAAAGATGTGACGATAACCAAAATCATTTGCGTTGGTGACCAAGATAACTCACCTTACTTTTTTTTGTTGTGTTCCATAACATGATCAATATTCCCTCTTCATATAGTGGCAAAAACTATATGCATGCCTAATCTTAAATAATATTTTGATCTTTGCCTTAAAGGTGGATGTCAAATTTAGATAACTAACACTCTGTCTACCCTACTCTTCACTAATTAAGCAAGTGAAGACCACATCAAATAAAATTACCCTATGGTCGACACATTACTTACATGAATCTTATTCACTAATTTTGAAACATCAATGAAATTATTTATACAATTTCAAGGTTGCTTATTTACCTTTACATATGTTGATGACCATGTATTATAAATTTATTATAACACTCCAAAGTCCTGATAGAAGCACTTTAAAAGTCCTAAAACAAGGACCACAAAGAAGGGGTTGAAGGTGTTGGTAATTCGTTGGTCTACAAGCTAATCAAACAAAGCATGAATTGTTGGATGGTAAAGGCCAAAGAGAGGAATTGTGTTAAGATTATAGTAGTCTTAACTTTCATATGGGTGCATCAACCTTGCGTGATTGGTATCATTTTTTTACTAAGTGTGATTGGTATCAGCTTGATCAACTTCTTAATCCATGTTCATGTATTAATACATGAGAGAAGCACATCATCCTCATGGCTCTCATCGCTGTCAACGTTGTTTAGAAACCAACAATATGTCACCTAAAATACTCATAATTCTACAAATAATTTCTCAAATCCATAAATTACTCATAGTTTGTTATAAGCACAAAGTAATTTTTATGTGAAAAACCAACCTTAGAAAGATGTTAATTCTACGAAGTGGGTGTTTGAATAATCATACCACTGGCAAGAGTTCTTCTTTTTTAACTTTTTTCTTTTTGAGGGAATTTCTTCATTTTTAACTTGAAATTTATACTTATCTAAATTTTCT
>Ga0228710_1005881_pt1 | contig 18879 bp, 9 predicted proteins | sample MedpolnodulmetaG_FD_177995 | JGI IMG/M metagenome (GOLD analysis project Ga0228710, IMG submission 177995) | Root nodule microbial communities from Medicago polymorpha collected in Santa Monica, California, United States - pink nodules | ecosystem: Host-associated > Plants > Roots > Nodule...
TGATGCAATTTCTAAAAACACTCTTATATATACTGCATATACCCAAAATACTTAATGTTGGTGATGTAAAGGTAGAGGTGGACGAAGAAGAAATTTTAGGAGAGTGTATTGGATTAGGATTTTAAAAGACTTTTTTATTATTGTGAAAAAGTTTTGTGGTATTTAATCAAGACTCTGTACAACTTAAAAAAAGTCTTGTGGTATTCAATCAAGACTTTTCATCACTTAAAAAAAGGTCTTGTGGTATTCAAAATCATTCAAATTTCGAAGGATTATTTAATAAATTAGATTTTGAAGGATTTTGTGGGATTTTCTAGTGAAATTTTAGCATGAAAAAATCTTTCATGAAAACATGAGATTTCTTAGGATTGTTTTTTCTTTTAAGATTTTATTATCTCTCTCATCTAATCCTTCTCCCCTTCTCTCTCTCTCTATCTTCTCTCTCACCCCCTCTCTCTCTCATCTCTTCCTTTCTCTTATCACTTCTTTCCTCCGTTCTCTGTCTCTCTCCCCCTCTCTCTCCTCTCCCTCTCTATCTGTCTCATAAAATAAAATAAATAAATGAGTTTGTATTGAGCATATTGTGAAAAGGATTGTGTTATAATCATTTTTTTTTAAATCCTTAAAATTCATAAAATCTTATAAAATCCATAAAATCATTTCAACTCCTTTAAAATTTTATGGTATAAATCCATTGAAATCCAAATTGTAAATCTTGATACTCTTTTAAATCATGAAAGTCATTAAAATCGAGTACAGTCTTTTAAGATCCTCAAGACTTTTTTAAACAAAAATTGTCCTTTAAAATCCTAATCAAATACACGACTTCATGTTTTTAGAAACTAAAGTTGGATTTTCTCTTGTATACACTGTCGATGTAAAATCATATTATGATGCCATCTTTTCCATTAGTTCCTTCAATATCTTTACAACCATATATTTAGTATGATTTGATTGAACAAATAACAACACAGATACGTGCCTTAATGTCGAGCAAATAAAAACTTTATCCACTTTTGTTTCCCTAAAAAATAACACAATTTTTTATTAGTTTGTTGGCAACTTCAAGGGTGATCTATCCAATCAACAAGTACAATCATCCTAATATATGTCATATTATGGAGTTGTAATCTTCTCCATTTAATAAACATGTCTTTTGAAGAGAGATACACTCATTTTATTGAGTTCGGAGAAATATATTATTTTTAAAATAATATTATTGTGTCTTACGCCTCACGACTGACCATGATAATTTCATCAAGATATCTACAATATACAACAACAACAATCGTATGCCTATGAATTCGGTTATTTTACGTTATTCTTATGTTATTCTTAGCATGTTTTTCAGTTATTCTTAGAAGGATTTAGCAGCAAAAAGGAGGAGTATTAGAACAATTGCCTATGATTTTGGAACTTTTGTAATATTTTCTATATTTGAGTCTATAATTCTATTTTTCCCAAAATATAGCAATTTTAGGGGATTATTGAAGTAATTCACCAAAAATCATGCAAATCGGCAAATCAAGAACATCTGGAGAATTGTGAAGATTCAAGAGGCCTCAGAAGTCTTACAAATGGGAGAAATTCTATTCCCAAAGTACGGACGCAAGTTATTTGAAGACGAAGACCTAAAAACGACAGAAAATTGGAGATTGGTCCGAAGAACAGACAAGAATGTGCCTAGAGCATGAGAAAAATGCCTAGGGCATGATTTGGCAAGCCATGCACCTAGGACATGCTTTTTTATTTTCTCTCATGCGCCCCGTGCATGCAAAAATGCAGGGTGCAACTGTCTTTTTCTACTTTCGTGTTGGGTAAAGCCCGCACTTTTAGCTCAAACTCAGGTAGAAACTCTCATTATAAATACCATCATTCCTCATTCAGAATTTCTCCTTCATAACTATGGCAGTTAAAGAGGAAGGAAATTTTAGAACTTCGGGAGAGTTTCTATCTTCTCCTTGATTTTCTAGGGTAATGTTTTATCTTTAGTAATTTGTTTTTAGTTTTAAGATGAACCTCTGTATATTTTTGTTGGAAATTTATTTAATATAATATGTTCTTTATTTTATTTATTTATTCTTTTGTTCGCTATTAAGTTTTATTAGGAAATAGTTTATTTTTGTGATAGATGCATTCTTAGATTAGGTACTTAGGTTGCGATAGGGCCTAAAACAGCTATCACTAACTGGATGCTTATATCTTGATATTTATATCCTTTTACGGATAACTATCTGTCTAGGAAGTAAGTGATTACTAACTAGCCAAAGATGCCATATTAATTGTTGACCCTAGACGTAGGTGCTTAGTGGCTTAAAAGTATATGATTGGATGTGCCCCATCGAACCTAGGAATTAACTGGTTAGTAATTAGGGAAATAAGTGTCTAGCTTTAGGAAACAAGTTGTAACCTAATAGAACCATTCTCTTGAAACCCTTAGTAAGGTAGACATAGATTAGGGTTGCCCGACCCGTTTGTAGAACTACTAAGAAAGCGTAGAGAGTGTGTACCTATGAGTGTCATAAGATACAAAGATGGGCAGACCTAAGGGAACCATGGATTTCATTGCCTTGGGAAACACTGGAAAGCCAATTTAAGTTTATGTTTCAATTACCTTTGAATTAGGAAGACCCCGCATGTACGGATCACCGTGCGATCAACAGGTGCAGTTAGCCATCAGAAGGATAGACCAAAGTAGGTTAGTAACGTCTCAACGTCTCATCACTTGTATAGTCTACCTAACATAAATAAACACGACATTACTGTTACTTATTATCCAAAAACATATGTACAAAGGGGATTCAAAGAATCCTAACCGCTGATTACTTTTCTGCAACCAAAACAAGTAAACTTGCTCTGTTGCAAACAGATATAAATTGCAACCTAACTTCTATCCCATCAACTTACAAAAATAAGTAACGCAATTTGTTTGGATGAAACAACAATCTCTGTGGACACGATACTCTACCTATCACTTTTTTACTTTGTAAAAAGATTTGGTACACTTGCCATAACCGAAACCGTGCATCGTGCGTCAAGTATATACCATATTTTTCTTTTATACTTAAACTCAATTCCAATTATACTTAAACTCAATTTCTACCACACTCGTTCCAAGGGTGAACCCAAGGAAGGTTATGTAACACCTTCTCTTCTAGGTCCATTTTTCTTTGCTTTTCTTATTTATTTATTTTTCTTTCTTTTTTCCTTGATTTTCGTGCGTTTTGGTTGGTCCACTTCTCTCTCTCTCTCTCTCTCTCTCTCTCTCTCTCTCTCTCTCTCTCTCTCTCACACATTATTACGAATAGACAAGATAAGATGGGGTACTTGTCTTTCACACTTACCTTGATGCCTCACCTATCTCTTTAATTATCTCTTGGTCTATCGAAAGAAGAAAAAAGTATATACAATACCGGTTAATTCTTGAGTTTTTTGTTTTCTTTTTAATGCAGTACAACAATTTCTTTTTATTCTTTGCTTATCATTTTCCTGATGTTTTTATTTTTTTAAAATAATTTTTTTTGTATACTTCAACAAACATAAACCATCACTTGAACCAAGACTAACCTGCGGTCTTATAACTAAACTATTGTAAATGTCCATCCATTGTTTAATTTGATGTAGTTTCTTTTTAAAAGAGATTTGATGCAGTTTCTAAAAACACTGTAATATATACATATACCCAAAATACTTGATATTGGCGGGAGGTAATGAATTGGTTGAATTTTAATTTTATCTCTTGTTATAAGGCCCTCTAGTTGTACTCTTTTTCCTCCTTTGCGGGTTAGTGTACTTTGTGCTAACCTTGCTTAATAATATTTGCTGATTCAAAAAAAAAAAACTTGATGTTGATGAAGTAAAGGTAGAAGTGGACGAAGAAAAAATTTCAGAATTAATGTTTCTAAAAAGTAAATTTGGATTTTCTCTTATCGACAATGTAAAATCATACTGTTAAACGGCAGCGATGCGTCCAAGGCGGCTGACATTCAAGCTATCGGTAAAACCATCGGCATTTCGTTCAAAGGAATTACTCAAAATAAATTTAGCGTCTTAGTCAGGCCAAAAGGAGCGTCGTTTGGACCAGTGTTGACTCCAGTGGAGGTTGAGGAGGGAGTGGTGGATGGGGGAGTTTAGGTGAAGACACTCGGCGGAGGGGTGGTGCGGGTGGGTATGTTCGTGATGAAATTGATTTCTTGGAATGTGCAGGGGTTAGGGAGTGTTGAGAAAAGGAGGGAGGTGAGGAAGTTGGTGGAAGAAAAAAAACCTTTGATTTTATGTTTGCAAGAGACTAAGTTAGCGGTGTGTAATGATAAATTGAACTTGTTGATGTGGGGTGACTCGAATCATGCTTATTCTTTTCGTCCGTCAGTGGGAGCGTCGGGGGGCTTGTTAACGGTGTGGGATACGTTGGAAGTGGAGGTGTGGTCTTCGGTTAGCCAGGAAAATGTTCTTCTTATTCATGGAAAATTTATTCGAACTAATGAGGTTTTCTATATTTTCAATGTTTACGCTCCCTGTGAAGTTCGAGCGAGACAACAGTTATGGGTACGTTGTCAGTTAAACTACAGTTGCTACAGGGTAATAAGGTGTGTGTATGTGGGGATTTTAATGCCATCCGTAGGCCGGAGGAAAGAAGACCTCTGAGGGGGGCAGGGTTATCGCAAGATTTACAGCATTTCAGTCAGTTTATTGACGATAATGGATTAATAGATTTACCGTTGTGTGGTCGCCGGTTCACCTGGTTCAAAGGAGATGGAACCTCTATGAGCAGGATCGACAGGTTTTTGCTATCAGAGGAATGGTGTCTTCAATGGCCTAATTGTCTTCAAGTGGCCCTTTTGCGAAGTCTCTCGAATCATTTTCCTCTTCAATTGTCAGTAGATGACGAAAATTGGGGTCCTCGACCATCAAGAATGTTGAAATGCTGGCAAGATGCACCGGGTTACAAGAAGTTTGTGATCGAAAAATGGCAGTCTTTCGAAGTTGAGGGGTGGGGCAGCTACGTTCTTCGAGAAAAGCTAAGACACATCAAATTGGCTTTAAAGGAATGGCACTCCGTTCATGCAAAAAATCTTCCTGGAAAGATTGAGGTTCTTAAACACCGGTTGTCAGAGCTGGATGAGGTTAGGGAGGTTGGCGTGTTGTCTGCAGAGGATACCTAGGAAATGCGGCGCATAACTCATGATCTCCACTCTTTATCACGTGTTAGTGCTAGTATCAGTTGGCAGCAGTCCCGAGTCCGGTGGCTGAAGGATGGGGATGAAAATTCAAAGTATTTCCACTCGGCTCTAGTTCGTCGTCGACGAAGGAATGCTATTGTCTCTTTAATGGTGAATGGCACTTTGGTGGAAGGAGATCAGCCTATTCGAACCGCGGTTTTTACTCATTTCAGAGATCATTTTGAGGCGCCGAGTGTGTCAAGACTGGGGGCTGAAAATTTAACTTTTAATACTTTATCTCATGTGGAAGGAAAAGGTCTCATAAAGCCATTTTCAGAGGCTGAGGTTAAAGCGGCTATCTGGGATTGCGAGAGTTTTAAAAGTCCAGGCCCAGATGGGGTAAATTTTGGATTCATCAAAGATTTATGGGATCAGTTAAAGGGGGATGTTATGCACTTTATCTCAGACTTTCACTGGAATGGAAAATTGGTTCGCGACATCAATATTACTTTTATCGCTCTTATTCCTAAGGTTGATAGCCCACAGAGACTAAATGACTTCAGACCTATTTCCTTGGTGGGGTGCCTCTATAAAATTTTGTCAAAAGTTCTAGCAAATCGGTTGCGAATGGTTATCGGAAAGGTGATATCTGATACTCAGTCAGCTTTTGTGAAGGACAGACAAATTTTAGATGGAATCCTTATAGCAAATGAGGTGGTTGACGAGGCACGGAAAGCGAAGAAAGAGTTATTGCTTTTTAAAGTTGACTTTGAAAAAGCGTACGACTCGGTTGACTGGGGGTATCTGGATGTAGTCATGCACAAAATGGCGTTTCCGGTGCTTTGGAGAAAATGGATAAAGGAGTGTATAACTACAGCGACAGCCTCTGTTTTAGTTAATGGAAGCCCAACAGGTGAATTCCCGTTGAAGAGAGGTCTGCGTCAGGGTGACCCTCTCTCTCCTTTTCTATTTTTATTGGCAGCCGAAGGCTTGAATGTGTTAATGAAGTCTGTTGTGGATAATAATCTGTATACGGGTTATGAGGTGGGAACTTCAAATTCTGTAGTGGTGTCCCATTTGCAGTTTGCGGATGATACGCTGCTGTTGGGAACGAAGAGTTGGGCCAATGTCCGGGCCTTAAGAACGGTGTTGACACTGTTTGCGGATATGTCAGGTCTCAAAGTGAATTTCCATAAGAGTTTGTTGGTGGGCATTAATATTGGGGACTCTTGGTTGATAGAGGCGGCGTCCATTTTAAACTGTAAGGTTGGGAAAATTCCGTTCGTATATCTTGGTCTTTCGATTGGTGGTGATCCTCGGAGGTTATCTTTTTGGGAACCAGTGATGAATGTAATAAGATCTAGATTGTCGGGGTGGCAGAGTCGCTTTCTCTCTTTTGGGGGTCGTTTGGTCCTTCTCAAGTCTGTCTTGACCTCGCTTCCGGTCTATGCTCTTTCTTTCTTCAAGGCTCCGTCAGGTATAATCTCTTCTCTTGAATCTATGTTTAAAAAAAAATTTGGGGAGGGAGTGAGGATAACAGGAAAATTTCCTGGATTGCGTGGAGCTCTGTTTGCTTATCTAAGGAGGGAGGAGGGCTGGGGGTGAGACGGTCGAGGGAGTTTAATCTTGCTCTGTTAGGTAAATGGTGTTGGCGGTTGTTGGAGGAGAGAGGTTGTTTTTGGTATAGAGTGTTGGTGGCGAGGTACGGTGAGGAGGCAGGGCGGTTGGAGGTTGGGGGCCGGAGTGGTTCTTCTTGGTGGAGGGAGATAGCGAAGATTAGGGATGGGGAGGTGGGAGAGGAAGGGGGATGGTTTGGTGCGAGAGTGTCGAAGGTTATAGGTGATGGCAAAAATACTTTCTTTTGGTATGATAATTGGTTAGGAGATGTTCCCTTACGTAGGAGGTTTAGTCATTTATTTGATATAGCGACAACTCAGTTGATCTCTGTGGCTGATATGTTTGAGTTAGGATGGGAGGAGGGGGGTGAGGCGTGGAGGTGGAGGAGAAGGTTGTGGGCGTGGGAGGAAGATATGTTGGCGGAGTGTAGACAATTACTTGATGGTGTGTATGTGCAGGCTAGTACTTTTGACAGGTGGCAGTGGGATCCAGACATTCATGAAGGTTATACGGTGAGGGGTGCCTATCAGATTCTGACAGAGTCGGTCTCCGCCACAGTTGATGCAACCAGAGACCTAGTGTGGCATAAGCAGGTTCCCTTGAAGGTGTCTATCGTCGCTTGGCGTCTCTTGAAGGACAGGTTATCGACCAGAAGCAACCTCCATAGGCGCGACATTGTTTCGATCGAGGGAGCCACGTGTGTATCAGGGTGTGGTCATGCGGAGACAGCGTCCCACTTGTTTCTGCATTGTGATGTTTTCGGGTCGTTATGGCAGCATATTAGGTCGTGGATTGGTGTGTCTGGAGTAGATCCCCTCAATTTAATTGATCACTTTCTCCAATTTATACATTATACAGGTTCATCAAAGTATCGCAGATCGTTTCTCCAACTACTTTGACTCCTTTGTGTGTGGCTGTTATGGGGAGAACGAAATAATCGGATCTTCAACAACGTAGGAACGCCTATTGTACAACTTTTAGATAAAGTAAAATTTCATTTTTTGTGGTGGCTAAAAGCTAAAAACACTACGTTTGTGTATGACACTCATAGTTGGTGGTCGGACCCTATGCGGTGCTTCGGCCTCGACTGACCATAGTTTTGTAAATACCTTGTATGACACTTTTTTGGTTGGGGTGTTCTCGTAGGTACGTCTTGTACTCATGAGATTACATCGCCTTTGTTAATATATCCCATTTTAATTTCTTAAAAAAAAATCATACTATGATGCCATCTTTTCCATTAGTTCCTTCAATATCTTTACAACTATATATTTAGTGTGATTTGATTGAACAAACAACAACACAGATACGTGCCTTAATATTGAACAAATAAAAACTTTACCCACTGTCGTTTCCCTAAAAAATAGCACAATTTTTTATTAGTTTGTTGGCAAGAGCGAACCATCCAATCAACAAGTACAATCATCCTAATATTTGTTATATTATGGAGTTGTGTTCAAAGAAAGTCACTTATTATTTCCAAAAATAAAAGATCAATAAACATATATCTTTTGAAGAGAGATAAACTCATTTTATGGAGTTGGGAGTAATATATTATTTTTAAAATAATATTATTACGTGTCTTACGCCTCATGACTGACCATGATAATTTCATCAAGATATCTACAATATACAACAACAACAATTGTTTTGGGCCTGACGTGCCTGACGCTTCACAATCAAGGTATTCTGACAAGGAAAATTATTTAAATGATCAATAATTATTCAAGAGATCAAACCATTGTTTATAAAATGTACTTCTACACTAATAATTTAACAATCATCGATTTAGTCTCTAAAATTATGGTGCAAATTGAAGTAATGTACTTCTACACTAATAATTTAACAATCGTGACAAGGAAAATGATATAACTGAATTATCGATTTAGTCTCTAAAATTGTACGATTTTGCAATGATACATATTTTCTATGCTACTTATATTCAAAGAAAAGGATAGCAGTTAACCATAAAATTTAATCCCTAAAAGTATAGTAGCTAGCTATTTTGATCACTAGAATTATTAAAATTTTAAAATAGTATCGGAAATTGAAAATCAACAATCACATTAGTGTTTTTAGGATAACTTTTGGTACTAAATTGACCATTATTAACGAACTAATGTGATCGATGAATTTTTTAAATGTTAGGATCATTATGGAATTTCAATAATTTCATAGATTAAATTGGTGGGGGCTTTTGATTTTAGCAACTGAATCGATAATAAAGGCACAGTCTAAGATAAATTATATGTACGACTATGATGTTTTCTTACTAAGAAATAGAAACGAATAAAATCACATTGCTTCTGTTAGATAATAGTTTATGGGTTTATGTTATGAGAAAATTTACTAGTAAAAAATAACAAATTTAGGTCATATGATAACAATATTAATCAATATAATATAACCCGACTAAATATTCAAGATAAATTTGCATAAGCATCCGTAAAAGAAATTTTACGAAATGAATGACATACCAGTTCTTGCTCAAGCTTTTTATTTTTCTCATTAACATCATTTCTCTCCTTAGTTAACTTTGAAATTTGTACTTCTCCCTAAAATAATAAGAACTTCAAAATAAGCAACAATATTTCAGAATTCACATCTTATCGACAACAATCCATAAATGAATGCACTATAAAAAAAAATTATATATCAAAAACTAATTATATATAAATAGAAAACAAGCAGACAACAAGTGTCGCTATATCTTTTTAAATGATAAAACCAATCATCATAAATGAGTAGACAAAAATAAGTTTTTATAGGGCTATGGGGTCTATGAGCGGCTTTTTTTTTAATATCATTGTTAAGAATGTAAAAAAATAACATGAATCTATCAACTTTATCAGATTATATGGGGGACATTCCCAAAGAACATGCTTCAACCGAAAAGAAAGTCAATGTATTACAACAACATCATTATCGGGTAGAGGATGATCATAGGGTGAGTTGAATCATTCTACAGTATTTTTTAGTTTTTATTTTTAAAAAATAAAACGATATTCATTCATTCTATTGAACATAGAAGAGAATGCAGAAAATACAAAGCACTCAATAGATAGCTTGCAGCTTAAGAAAGACACTTAGAGGGCATTTTAGTAACTTTACTTTCTTCTTCTTTGTTTAGTACAGTTAGTTACCAAGCTTGTATTACAGTAGTATAAAATATACCATTGTAATAACTTAACACATGTAATAACTTAACTCATGACCAATATTGAAGATCATAGGATAACAACCAAGATCACACGACAAGATATTTAAGATTACCGAACTATGATCATATTATGAATGGCATACCAGTGCTTGCTGAAGCATTTTATTTCCCTTCTTAAGATAATCTCTCTCTTCGGTTAACTTTGAAATTTGTTCCTTTGCCTAAAATAACAAGAAATAAAAAATGAGGAACAATATTTCAGAATTCAAATTTTTTCGATAATAATCGATACATGAACATAAGGTGAATAGGGACATGGGGTTTATGAACAAGTTATTTTTCAATATCACAATTAAGAATGTACATTAATGACATGCATCTATCAACTTCAATCAGCTTATATGGGGGACATTCCTAACGAACATGCTTAAATTGAAAATAAAATTAATGTATTACAACAAGATCATCATCGAAGGCCAATACAGTAATATAAATCAGTATATAAACTAAGAAAACTTGGAAAATTATGCATTTCAATTTTAAAATACATTTGGAGTTTGATTGTGGCCTCCTAAAACTAAAAAAAAAAAATCATTATCATAATTACTTAGGTTAAGATCAAAAGTATATATTACTGGTCGAGGTTTGTAAAGTATATATTACTGGCCTAATCGTTTGAACGTGTGTATCATCAATTGTATAGTTGCAATAGTTTCTCATTTAATCCAATGAAGGAAATGAGAGCAACTTATCAAGTTACTATTAATAATACGGAGATATGGCCCAAAAGATTAGGCCATTTTCATCATGCAATTGTACTGAATTTACAAAGAAATGAGTTGGTTCATGACTTAGCTGAGTTAGATGATGAATCACCAATCTACAAGGTATGTCAGTATTGGTAAGTAAGCAAGATTACCTTTCAAACAAGCAACCTTGAGAGAAACAAAGAACTTGAAACTGATTCTCACAGATGTGGATGGACCTCAAAGGACTGCTTCACTTAAAGAGAGCAAATATTACACTGTCTTTATTGACTATTACACCAAATGACCAAAATGTGTTGGAATTATTTGCTAAGTCATTGTTAGAGGTTGCGGGAGTATTTTGGAGATTTAAGCGTTGGATTGAAAAGCAAAAAGGCTGTGTGATTCAAGTTTTAATGTCTGATAGTAGCACAAAGTAGACTTCATAACAATTAACTGTATTATATGAGGAGATAGGCGTCGAACATCAACTCCTTACAAGGAGTGTTGAACGTGTCATTTGTAGTTGTTACTGATAGCTCAAATAGTTCACTAAGTCTTTAGGGGAGTTTGTTTTAATTTTCCAGTTACTTATTATCTAATAAAGCAGCAGTTAAAGTTTAGGAGTTTGTTAGTCAATATTTATTTTTATTTCAGTTACAACATTGTATTTAAAAGCATACAACTATTGATCAAGTAATTGGGCGCAAATGATTAATGGGTTCCACCAAACGACGGATTGTTTGGAAGAACCACAGTTTAATTACTAGGTGGAAGGATTCTTGGTCAGGCTATACTTATCTCACGGACGAAGGGTATTCTTGGTCAGGTTCCTTTCCTTTGAGAACCGAAAGGTTAACACACAAAAACAATTATAAAAATACTGCTATTCATTAAAAAATTGTTTTCCTCTTTCTATACTTTGTGAATCACGCTTATTCACCAACACAAATCAACGAGAATAACCAATTTAAATTGTATATTATGTTGCATAGAAATTATATGTGAACTGCTTTTAAAAAATGAAATAAAAAGAAACCTGATCTAAAGATCTAGATGCTTGAACTGGTGATGGTCGGTGAGGAGGAGGAGGAGCAACACAAACAGCTCTAAATTTGGACTCTTTAACTTCATATCCGGAATCTTTATAAAACTTCATGCAATGAAAAAAGAAAACAATTAAAATATGAAATGTTGGTGGGCAACACTATCAAAAACAATTTGTTGTTTGCTACCATATCTGAAGTGATATCTTTGGAGGTTGCTCCAGGCCTTGCAACTATGCTTTGAAGGAGAAACTTATCTTTGCATTGCATGTTAGGAGGTGCCTCCTCTAGGGCTTTCATTGTAACTATAAAGAGTCATTAAGTACAAAAGGATGCTACTTAATTAGAAAAGTGAGTATAAAAGAACAGAACACGTGACATTGTGCAACTAATCCCATGTAAACATTATGCCAACAAATCCATGACACTGTAAACAAGGATGCTACTTTGTTAGAAAAGGGGATGTCTACTATGGGCACGACCCAAATATGAACCCTACTATTTATACTAAGTAGGATAAATAGTCCTACAAATATAGTTAAAAAAATACTAGAAACTCAAGTGTTTCCTGCGAATTTTCATGCAGTTTATTTTAATATGATGAAATTTGTAATATTTATTTCTACGGGAAATTTGTAAGATTTTGAATTTCTTTATTTATAATATTGAATATGACCCTCTAATTTTCTCTTCTTCTTGGGAGTCTTCTTTTCTTTGGATCCTAAAATCATAAGGAAACAATTACCCATGAATGTATTAGAAGTGAACCAAAATCCCATTCAAAATCCGCAGGAAACTGGTGTTCTGCAGGAATATTCTAAAATCCGCTGGTAATTCCGCAGGAAAATTGAGAGTTTCTAGTAATGAAATTACTTATTTAAATATATATTCATATTAAAAAATTCTATAAGTAGGATAGATAGTCCTACAAGACATTCAAAAATACTGGACTCGAGACTAAAAATAAACCTATATGACATGCTATAAGCCAGACCTAGACCTTGAATTTCAAATTAGGACAGACTTGAGTCTTGTAAAGTCTAATTCGACCCAATTTATTTTCATCATTTCTCACAATTTTCTATAAGGGTGTACATGTAAAAATATAAAAACTTAAATTAATAAAGGATTTTTTTGTTTTTGTTTTTAGATACCTTGAAGTTTGGTGGGTAGCGATCTCGTATGCAAAATTTATTCAAAATATTATTTTATTTTAAGTTAATTAATTAGATGATGGGTACATATTCAACAAAATTAAGGATAACAATGTGTTCATCCTCTTATTGGAGGAAAATATTACCTTTAAAATAAGTATTCAGTAATAAAAATAACATTATTATTATTATTCTTTGCATGTCATTGACTTTTGATAGCAAAAGGGAGAGTGAAGAAGGTAGAGAGAGATGGAGAGAAGAAAACCTATAATATCACAAGTAGACGTAGGCAACAGAACTCCAATATTAGGCCTAACACAATATTTCTCAGGAATTGTAGTCTTAACCTGCAAGGTGCAACACCATCAATTTAAATCCAAATCAAAATTACAACTTTTCCTAAATAACTCAATTTATTAAGCAAACATGGATCCTCTAATGCAGCATAAAAAAAGAATTAAAGGACAAGATTACTAATGGAAAAAATTATTTTTTTAATCTTTAAGATACACAATTTTCAAAAAATACTTCTATATTTAATTTCTTAAATTATTTTTGAAGGGGACAAGTTATAAAAAAAAATGCACAACTTATCATTTTCTAACAAACGAAAAAGAAAATCATTACCTTGAAAGCCAAATAATTATCTGACTTGTTGGACAACTGCAAACAGCATGAGATATTTTTCTTGAATTCAACTGGTTCACAGAAATCAACAAAGTGTTACAAAAATTATACTATTAGAATTTAGAACTAGAAACAAGACACGTAATAAAATAGGATTAGAAATAAGAACTTCTTATTTAATTTTGTTGGTTTTGGGGAATTAAAGAGGCTTAATTACGTGGAAAGTGTAGCTCTTGAGGATGTATATGAAGGTAAAAACTATCTTCTTGATTCTTCAATTTAGATGCTGAGGATGATGAAGCTGCAGCAGAAATGGTTTCTCCCATTTTTTTCATAAAGTGTTAGACTTTTTTCTATTTCGATTTGTTTTATCTCAAGAAAAGAGATAAGCTATAGTGGAACTCTCAATTTCAAATCGTAGACCATAAATATTTTAATGAAGCAATGTGAACGGGGACTTGTTTCAGAAAAGAATATAAGAGTGAATGGAATATTTTTCTAATCATTTTCCATAAATAAAATATGATTTGTGAGGTAAGTCATATAAGATTACTAGGTGGCCACGTTTCATATATCATGAATAACTAAAGGAGAATGTTATTATGTGCTCTAATGGCGTATGTTAAATAATCTGTCATAAATGTTTATATCAATGAAAATGTTGGCAAGACCCATAACTCAATTCCTAAAGTCACCTTATTGAATCCTAGATCCTGATAATATGACATGGTTTAGATTTTAGTTGTTTCTAGTTGGCGATTTTGTAGGTGTTATTCGTCTAGCGGCAATGTTGTATTCTCTCTGGCGGGCCGGTAAGCCAATTGCGCATCGCAGACTATGCCTTAACTCAGTTGATATAAACAATGCATAAAATATGTAAGATCTGGAGTTCAAACCCCGACCAACACAAAAAAATAACTTTTTTGCTTGTCAAAAAAAAAAATATATTGTCGATTCAAAAATAAAAAACATAGAGATGAAGAATAAAAAAAAAATTCATAGGTGTTCAATTATAAAATTCGGAATAGGGATACCCAAATAAACTATATGTTAGTTAGTAAATTTTTTTTTTTTTTTTTTGGCCAGGGTTTGAACCCAGATCTTACAATATATTATGCATCGTTCCTACCAACTGAGCTAAGCTCACGAAGACAATTAATAAATATTTAAAGTTATTTGTGCCCGTATGTATCCAAACCTTAATAAATTAATAAAATTGTTTAAATATCCTTTATTAAATACTCCATCTATTTCAAAATACATGTTTTAGTCAACCATTTTTCATATGTCAAGACACAACTTTGATTCTTGATATCTTTGATTTCTCGTTTTTGTGCGATGTGTTTTTATTTTTCATCTTGGTGCGGTATTTATTTGATTCAAGTTGGAAGATTATCTTTAATAAAGTGCAAACCAGATCAATGACTTCAAGGTCGTCAACGTTGCAGATTCGGGTAAATGATTACTCCATCTGTCGTTTTATGCTGTATATTAACGTGGATATTGTGAGTTGGTTTGAGTATTCATCATTTTTGTTTTTAACAACTTTAAATTTGTATTGTACCTAAAAACTCTATCGAATTCAATAAATGAATATCGCTTATTTATCGTAACAAATAATAATAAATAGGGTTAATTATTGAAATAGCTCATGTAATATACGCGTAGTCTGAAAATAGTTCATAAAAAAATTAAATTAAAACACATATTCTACAATCATAATTTAATATTCTTTCTATTTTGATCATTCAACAGTCCAATCACACATGAGATGTTGGCGTTGCTGGGAATCTTGCCACGTAGTTTTTTTTATGACCTCGAAATTTATTTCTTTTTTCCAAAATTATTTTTAGCTGAATCCTAAATATTTTATCAGCAATGCTATATAGTACAAGTGGAAAAGCAACGAAAATCAACGACTGATAGAAACTTGCGGTTGCAGTTTTTTAATTTTAAAATAAAAATTATAAAATATTGGTTTTTATTGAAAATCATGGAGGAGTGGTAGTGTAACTCGTTTGTTTTCGTTGGTTCTCTGACGTACTAAGGCCTAAGCAGTGTTTCCCATATTTTGTTTCCCATATTTTATTTCTGGCTCAACGAATTTCTTTTTTTTAGTATCACATGAATGGAGAAGCTGAAATAAAGAAAGGAAAAATTTTAGGTACAATTCTTTAGGTGCTTTTTGAATGGTTCTTAACTAAATTCACCATAATTTCCTTAAATCCATAATTTTCTCGTATTTTTGGTTAAGAACCATACGAAAAGCACCTACGGAATTGTACCTAAGTTTTGTCCAAAACAAGGAATTTTTTTTCTCTTTAGACATAAAGTCCAAAAAGGTCATTTAGAAGTAGAAATTTTTTTATTTATGGGTTTTTGCAATAATGTTTAGGATGTTAAAATAAGGTCTCCCATACATAATTATACTTTTTCGACAAGGAACAAATTAATTATGAATTTTTTAAGCATCAAAATGTGCTAAATCACAATTTGTTTCGAGTAATCATATATTGATGGGTCAATTTTTCCCTCCTCGATTTTATAAGAATGTTTTAAACCATCATAATATCTCCACTATAAAAGTTCTGAATTTTAAATAAGGGACAAGTTAATTATAATTTTTTTTTTAAAATTAAAAATTAATTCATTACTCGTTTAAAAACTCCAAAATTTATGGTAGAAGTTCTTTTTTTTGTTGTGTTGTCTAAGGTTCAAACCCCGGACCATACATATATTATGCATTGTCCTTATCAACTGAGTTAAGCTCATGGGGACTTATGGCAGAGGTTCTTATTATGATAGAAACTTTCTGCAAAATTGAGGAACAAAATTTAACTCATAACTATATGTTACTCGTAATAAAATTAACATCTGGTCCTCCGTTTAACCTATTCCACGACCACCCCACCTCAAGAATCATGATTCACTGTCATTCTGCTTTTTATTTTTCCACCTCTATTTAGAAGAAATAATATTTTTCCTTACACAACATCCAACACATCTGTTGTTGTTGGATTTAACAAATTAATTTATATAGCTTTCATCTATCTAAAGAAAGTGTAGTTGGAATAAACAATCTTTCTACTTGCGTGCCTAAAAATATAACATATAGAAAACAATCTTAATCCTATCAGTCAACCCGATTTTTTAATCTGTAGATAGAATGAATAACGTTAGCTATTAAAAATTTAAACATGTGAAGGTTTGAACTCAACCTAATATTAAGACGTATATGAACTAGTCAACTTAATTTACTTTAGTCTTCTTCTTTTTTTTTTTAAAGAACTTTACTTTAATCTTCTTAAAAACATGTAATCGTGGCTTTGTATGGGTCTTGCAGTGATGCCTATCCGGAGCAGTACAAGTTTCCTTTTTTTTGTTTGACTTTTGTATCTATATTGTATTTAAAGAAAATACCCCCTTTTAGTTATTTTGGACTGACTTTTTCTTTCAAAAAATTCCCTCAATTTTCAATGCATATAACAAATAGATAAGAATAAATTTGAATATTAAAAAAATATAACAAACACAATATGATTATATATATATATATGGTTTTTTATCAATTTATAATATTAATGTACGTAGGAAGAAATTAAAATAGTTAGAAATTTGGACCAAAACATTTTTAACTTATTGATTAGGCATTTTTCTTGTGTTTGGATCAACGACACATGTCTGCATTAGTGACACGCATTATCTACTATCTTTGTCCCTAATTATAGGGTCTTTTTGAGAAAAACACGGGAATTAAAAAAATTTATTGTTGAATTAATTTTGTTGACAATTATTATTGTTTTACATATTTACCCTTTATGAAAAAGAATTAGTGGATGTTTTCATAGAGTATTATTATATATTGTAGAAAAATATGCAACATAAGGATATAGTGGTAAAGAAATAATTAATGTACATTGAAATTTGAAAGAGGTTTTATAAAAAAAGGCAGAAAAAACACAAAAGAGTCTTATAATTAAGGACAGAGGTAGTATATAGGTAATTAAAGTAGATCTTTTTTGGCTGACTTTTGGTCCTGATGGTTTTAATAATGCTTTTTTCAAGGAGATTTGGTACATTTTGAAACTTGAAATTCGGATAATGTTTGATTAATTTCATGGCAACGAAAGACTTCCACAAAGTTTTTTGTCCTACTTTGTGACTTTAATTTCGAAGTTCAAGTCCCCTACGTCTATAAAGAATATTATCGCCCAATATTATTGTGAAACGTCGTGAATTCTACTATTTATAAACCTCTCAATCAACTTTTTTGAAAGATAGACATTTTGTGGATGGGGTGATGGTTGTGAACGAAGTGGTAGATTTGGCGAAAATATCAAAGCGCGAATGCTTGATTTTAAAAGTAGATTTTTAGAAGGCTAATTATTCGGTTGATTGAGTTTTTAGGCATATATGATGAGAAGGGTTAGGTTGTGTGATAAGTGGATGGCTTGGATGAAGGGATGGATTTTCGGCGGTAATATGCCTATCCTTGTTAACGGGAGCCGAACGGAGGAAATTAATGTTCAAAGGGGACTTAAACAAGGGGATCCTTTGGCACCTTTTTTGTTCCTTTTAGTGGTGTAAGGCCTTGGTTGTTTGATGAATTGTCAACAAAAACTTGTCTAAAGGATTTGAGGTGAAAAGAAGAGGAACTTTAGTATCTCTCATCTACAATATTTGGATGATACTTTGTGTATAAATGAACCGACGGTGGAGAACCTTTGGACTTTAAAGGTCTTGTTGAGAGGTTTTGAGATGGTATTAGGGTTTAAAGTTAAATTTTATAAAAGTTGTTTCATAGGTATAAATGTTTCAATGACATTTATGGAAATGGCTTGTAATTTTTTGAATTGTAGTGAAGGAAAAATCTCGTTTATTTTTTTGGGGTAACTAGTGGGTGCTAATCACCGAAAACTCTCAACTTGGGAGCCGTTGTTGGGAATGTTGAGAAATAGACTAAACTTATGGGGAAATAAATATGTGAGTTTAGGTGGGCGTGTGATGCTTCCAACCTGAATAAATCTTGCAGTTCGACATGTGTTGAATCTGAAAGCTTCAAAAAATCGCGTGATGTGTGATAGGAGAGAGGAATCTGGAAATTACCTTTTCTACATTGTGAAGAGGTGTCGAAGGTTTGGCTTGGTGTTATGAGGTGGCTTGAATTTAACTTTATTACGCAACCCAAATTAATTTGTGCACTTGGAGTGTTGGAGCAGGGAGGCGAGGAAAAAATAAATTTGGATGATTTGGCATGCTTCCATTTGGGTAATTGGAAGGAGCGAAATGATAGAATTTTTAATATTCGCAAGACGGTGGATGAGTTAGTGGAAGATATAAAAGTTTTAGTTATATATATATATATATATA
>Ga0228710_1005882_pt1 | contig 18879 bp, 10 predicted proteins | sample MedpolnodulmetaG_FD_177995 | JGI IMG/M metagenome (GOLD analysis project Ga0228710, IMG submission 177995) | Root nodule microbial communities from Medicago polymorpha collected in Santa Monica, California, United States - pink nodules | ecosystem: Host-associated > Plants > Roots > Nodule...
TATGTCTTTCTCTTTTATTATTGTACGTGTTAACCCTCACCATTTCGTAGGAGAAGAGTTATGGTAATAGTAATCATAAAAGTTAATTTAATTACTATTTGTTTAACAAAGCTAAAAAAAAAAAAAGGTTCAAAGCATGACATGTGTTAGTAATTGGATTTTTCTTAAGTGCAGGGTATGACATAACATTAATTTGTATGTTCAAAACTTCATATACACATATAGTTGACCAGAATTAGGCTTACACATAATAATAAAATGGTGAAATGTGAAAGATAATCCTTGGCTACAGTAAAAGACAACATACCAATGATTATTTTGGCAATGTCAATCAAGATGTTTGAGCATTCAGAGAAAGAGGGGAAAAAGTAATCAATGAAAGAAAGTTGTGGCAGCATTATATTCAGCTAAGAATGAGATTCACATCACATTTATTTTATATAAAGTAATGGGAAAGGAATCTGCTGAAATATAGAGCCCACTTATAAGCCTTTTTCTGGTTGTATATATACATCAACTTTATTTGTTTCTGGCGTTATTAACGTACTACGAGTTTTTTCTCGATCAAAAAAAATGTACTATGAGTTTCTGAGTAAGATAAAAAGAGTTATGGGTCTGAAATTATAAAGCCACTTTACAGTACTAATACAACCAATAATTGTCTTTGCTATTGACCTATGAAGGAAGAATCTCAAAAAAAGAATTATGGAACATGAGGTGAAGGATCATAAGTTTTGAAGGGACCTTAATCAACCAAAAGAGTAGCACTATAGTGATCCACTTTTTAATTGGATGTAACAACATTAAAAATAAGGTGGAGTTAATTCAGATAATGTACTCCATGTTGTCATTCATTTTTCATGTGAGCAATTCCAATTAGAAGGGAAGTGTTCAATTGAATGGAGTTAGAGTAAATGCGATTGTTATAATTGAACTCCCCATTAGGAACAGTAATTATATGTCACACCAAGACCAAAACCAGGTTACTACACCATAATTTGACTTGCCATATGTTTAATTTTTTTAATTTTATGTTACTTGAAATATAATCAATGAAAAAAAAATGTTTTATATATTGTATAATTATTGTTTAGAAATCGAGTGGACTTACAACAGGATAAAAAAGAATATAATGCTACCAGAAAGAAAGAGCGAGGGTTAATAACTTAATGTACGATGTTTGAAAAAAAAAATGAAAACGTGGACGGCAGGATTCGAACCTGCGCGGGCAAAGCCCACATGATTTCTAGTCATGCCCGATAACCACTCCGGCACGTCCACTGCTTGATGTGCTATTGATTGCTAGGATACTACTTATACCTTACTCGTAGTTCATGTAAAAGCTTACTAGAAAGTCCATGACAATAATCTTATAGAGATTATATTTTGAAGTCATGATTTTAGTTTTGCAGTGAACTTTTTATGTGTATTTTTGGAGTGAATAATGTAAATTGTCTAAGTGAATGCTAAGAGAGAAATATTGATCACATATATCATCTATATTTTGATGTTCAAATAACAGTAAAAAAGATATTTGTTTCGATAATTGATGGACATTACTAGATAATAAAGAAACAATATTTTTTTAATGCAGTAATTTTTTTTTATTTTTAGTCTCTTTAATATGACAGGTGTGTTGTTGATCCCTCAACGATTATTATGTTAATGCATGTAAATTATGAATGGTTTTTTTTAAATTAAATTTTAGTTTTGATTCAAATTATTATTATAAATGTTAGGCTAGGACTTAAGGCTCTGTTTGGATTGATGGAACATAACGGAATGGAGCGGAATGGAACATAATGGAATGAAGTGGAGCGGAATGGAATGGAACAGAGAGTCTATTCCTCTGTTTGGGTATATTACGACGGAGCAGAACATATTTCTCTTTCCATTGTTTGGAAAATTGATGGAATGGAATGAGTTATAACTTTTTTTATTCCAATTTCACCCTTATAAAAAGACTATTATATAATATTAAAACATGTTATTTTTATGAAAATAATCAATTTAAGATTAAAAAGACATGACGGAAAGCAAAGGAAAGCCTTGTAGGTTTAAAGAAAAAAAAATCGATCTTTCAAAAAAAAAAGGAAAATCAAATTTAACAAAATTGGTTGAAATGATACAATCAACGAGATTGCAAGACAACAAACATAAAAACTGAAGAAGAAGAAATATGTGCACAACGTAACACCAGAGCAGAAGCATGAGAATCACTACAGTGATGAAATAATAAATAGGGATAAAAGAGTAATAATAGAATTAAGTGGTTCCATTCCATTGCATACCTCCCAAATTGGGGGGAATGAAAAATAGAGAAAGATGGTGGTATGGGATGGAATGGATTCCATCATGTTCCATACCATTCCATCCAATTTTTAGAAATCCAAACAATGGAATATAACCTCATACCACTCCATACCACTCCATTCCATTACATTCCATCAATCCAAACATAGTCTAAAAGAGTTACAAGAGTTACATACAACCAACAAGGGCCAAAAATGACAACTAACTTAATCAAAAGAACTAGCTAGAAGTCATGGTAAAACACTAGTTGTCAACTATTTGGACTATTTAGAAGGATATGATTAGTTGTATCTTCTCGCATTTAGATCAATCATTACAAGTTACAATAACTGGTGGATAGCGTGAAACTCTTATTTTAGATAGTTAAATATGTAAAATGGTGGAAATGATCACAAATCGGTAACCTGTCAGCCGCTTGTATAATAAGCCACCTTCAGATATGCACCCAAATGCTACCATAAAATGCACAACCCACAGACATATGATTTGCACTTTCAATTTGATCACAATCACTCGCACACTAAGAGAAATCCGCTTATGTATTGTTGTCCATCATTACTGACAGAAAAGGGAGGACTTGTGACGGATTTTTCGCTTTAATTATCGTGGGATTTGATGCATTACCGAAGGATTTTTAAAGTACAATATTACTGGCGGATATTTTGATTTACTGGTGGATTATTTATTCAGTCATAACATTACTAACAGATTTATATCCGTCACTAATGCAAGGCATGTGCTTTCTCATTATTGGCGGAAACTTTCCGCCAGTAAATATTGGCAGGTTCATCAATGATATTATTGACGGATTTATCCGTCAGTAACATTATTGGGGGTTTTTTATGTTATTGAAGGATTGTTCCGCCAGTAATTACTGAGGGTCTAAATCTCCTAGTAATGCAATTTTGAATTGGTTAGTAAATTGAGGAATTCTTGTAGTGTAACCCGATGTTTGTGGAATCATTCCACTATGTATCAAATTATCTTTACTAAGAAGCCGGTTTGGTAATAACTTATAGGTCAATACGTAGTATTCCAATCTCACAGATTTCATCATAAAATAGAGTGAATGATAGACCACTCGAACAGAGTACTCTTTGTCAAAATCAAGACTCCAATCCCATTTGTCTTCAACACCCTCCTGCTAGAAAATATTTGAAAATAACAAGCTACACTCTTCCATTTGTTCCTCCTCTCACATGTCTTTAACTTCTGTGTTTCTTTTACTATATGTAGTACTTTCCTGATGTAAAATTATTATAGACTATTTTCACTCATTCTATTGTGAACTATTAATTATTTAATACTTTAAGCAAATGTTTAAATTGGTTCTTGATAAAAACGTAGACTTAGTTGGCATCTGATTGATAAATAAATAATTAAATACATAACTTCAAATGTTAAATTAAAATAGTTCTTAAAAGTTACTACTATAATTTGATTGCGACATTTCAAATTTTTATAAAATTTACACTTTTAATTTTTTAAGGGATTTAAAAGTTCTGTAAGTTAATTTAAATCAAATACATCAACTTTTATTCATCTAACATTCCCTTATATATAAAATGGAATGGAATAAAATTCAATTGTTTAGAGTCCTACATTTCTATGAAAAAGTGTGTTTTTTTTTTAGGTTTAAAACAAGAAATTTGAGTCATCTTATGTTGAGTCTGCCTAACTAAAAAACCCGATGGCATGATGCTTTAACACACGTCAATCAAAGTCTACATTAGTTAGCTTTTGTCCCCCATGAATTTTTTTATTTTTTTTGAAGGAGTCCCCCATGAATTATGAAGGTTGAAAATTTATTTTTCAAACACACGCTAAAATAAATCTACAAGACTATAATCACATATATTTTGAAATATCAATAATAATGATTACAAGTAGACCAGTTAGAGATTCTGGTATATTCATATGACCTACAAGTAAACTCTTATGTCCTTAAATATATTGCGGAATCTACAAGAGTCATACAACTCTTAGATTGCAATAATTGGTTGGAAACTTTCTTTGTCAAGGGTGAAATGAAGCCATTATGGTACACTATAAATTGGCCCAATCAAAAGCTCGTGATATTTTTTGTTTTATTATGTCAAATGAGAATGTGTTTACATGTGAATGTCTTTGTACATCAATCGGTTAATTAAATCCTCTAATGAGTGTATGTCGGGTGGTTAAGTGGCACTAAGCTCAGTTATAGATAGGTGGTTAAGTGGTATTAAGCTCAGTTTAATTTCCACAAAACACACTTGGAGAAGGGATGAAGAGTTTTAAATTGTCACATAATCACTCGAGCAAAGATTAGTTTCATAACCGACTCAAAATCACTCAAGTTTGTCACTAAAGTGTCAAATACTTTAATTTTGATAATTTCTTAAAGACAAATGCTAATATGTGCGACACCCTTTTAAGATTACTTGTTAATTATCAAAATATAAAAATAGTATATTAAAAATTATGTACTCAACATCTTAATTTTTTTTTCGACAAGAAATTTCAATTTTAGTTCCAATGTGCACCCTTCCCTAAATTCCAACGTCCAAGTCCTTCATGCAATAATGATTTAAGCTCTTCATTTGGGTAATGCAAATGTTATCACGTAAAAACAAAAATGTCATTTCCTCCATGAAAATCAATTATCTCCAGAATCTAGAGGAATCACTTGTCAAAAAGAGAACAACAAAGAAGGCAACTAGTCTAAGAACCAAAACCACATTTAGTGTAAAGTCATTCCACTCATAAGAAGATAATAACACGAGATGTTGAACGAAGTGCTTTTTTTCTTTCAGTGTGATTTTGAACCTCAAATATAAACTTAAAAAAGTTGTACGTTGTGGTGCCAAATGTATTTTGTAAATGGTGGAAATTGTGGTCCTCAGAATGTCAAACATGCATGCCACTAAAGGTTAGCTGCTAAAATAGTTTTGAAGATTCTTCCTTGTACTACATAACAATGCATATGTAACTAGTAGAGATTTCAAGCATATCATTCATGCCTAACTAAACTCCAACCAATGGTTGGCTTCCTGTGTGAATTGTGATTTCCAAAGACATGTGTGGTTTATTTTGGCTATAGCCAAAAACATAATAAAACTGTTGCGTGTTGGGATAATATGTAGTCAACATTAAAGTGAATCTTCATATAGTAGGGTGTCCCTTTCCTATGGTTCTTGTGTGGTTCGAGCTAAAGTTAAGCTGGGTTGGGTTAGGTCAATCTTGACCGATTCGACCACAATTTGGTAATCTAGAGTTGAGAGGCTGAGTCAAGATTAAATGGTTGAAGGACTAGCTATGGCAATTGAAATTCATTTAAGTTGTTTGTTTAAGTTTTCTAAATTTGTTGCTAGGGCCTAGGTATAGCTTTCCTTTGAAAATATAAAAGGAGAGTTTTTTTTTTATTTGGGTTATCGTGATAATAACACGAAGTTTTCACCGTCGTTTAGCGATGACTAATCTCTACCGAGAAATCTGTTGGACAAGTAAGATCGGTTCTCCCTATCCAATCAGATCTTTTCCATACGCGAGAGCCATGATTCGAACATCTGACTACATGCTTAAGGAGTACAAGTCTCTTACCACTTGGACATATCCATTGTTTGTAAGAGGAGAGTTTTATTCCTAGACGTTTTTTTTTGCTAATATATTCCTAGACATTTAAAAAAAAAGATGTTTGGTTATTATTTACATTTTACCGAGAACCATTATAATAGGAATATTAATGAATAGTTGCATGTGAACTTATTCTCATCTCTATACAAAGTTTTATTCCAACCCTTTTCAATGGAAATCCTTTTCTCTCCATCACAATCTTCGTGAGAGCAGTGGTTGTATAAATATTCTAGCGAAATTGAGAATCAATTGTCTGAATACGTTGATTATGGTTGATGAGCCGTTGTCGTGTCTCTCCTCTCCTTTGTTAACTGACATTGTTGAAGTGTTTTTATAAGATTTTGATTTTCTCCTTTTGTTTTTTCTTTTCTTTTCTCTTTTGTAACAAAAAAAGAATCATAAACCCTTAAAAATAATTCGGATGAAGCAAACTTCTATTTTGCAACTTATAAAGTTCTTTTAGAATTAGTACAACAAAAAGTGGTACAGCATAACTTCCTTTTTATTGATACTATATCACCATAACATTTTTTCTACAGCCGACGATTCTACTTTATAAAATATCGATGATAATATCAAATGATACTTCATCATCTTCCGTTAAAAAAATCATACAAATCAATCAATCAAGACAACACAAGGAATATTCATTATTTCTTTTCAAAAGAGAAGCAGGAATATTCATTGTAAAAATGAAAACAATAATTGAACGCCATGATTTTTAATCACGTCGGTATAAATTCATAAAACTTAGCTCCTACCCTGCCATATATTCAATATATTTACAACTGTATATTTTAAATTTCTATCTATACTCGTCATTAATAATATAATTTAATAGGAAAAGGAGTACTGTAATAGAAACAATGATGGGTGCGGAAAGTTGTAACCCGAAGTAAAGCAGGAAACGAAAGTATCAGCCCAAAAATACAAGTCGTTTGCTATGGGCTGAATCAGGCCTTTCCAATAAAGCCCATATAAGAAGGGTTTAGCCCAATTCAAAATCAATAAAAAAAACCTGAAAATTCCACCCTAGAACCTAGTGTTTGCTCACAGACACCTCAGACAGACTAAAATGATCCCAAAGTCAATTAACTAAGTCAGTTAACTACTATTCGCTCATGAGCGGTTAATAGTCGCAATTTGCTCACAAACAATAGTTAATTTTCATTCCAATGTATATCCAGAAACATACACGAACATAGAATCGTTAGTTTCAAAACCAACCAAATACGAACCTACATTTTCCTTCTCCACCCCAACAATTCAAACTCCATTGAATTTCTTTAAAGTCAAGCAAGTAATCAAGTAAGTGTTAAAATATCTAAGCATACACATTCTTATAGGAATATTTTTCTCATTTACTAGGAATATCGTCTGGAGGTGAACGACGTGATCTTTGGCCCATTTGAACTCAAAAAAGAAAATAGAAATATTTTTTTTATTCACTTGTCTATTTTTTTAAGGAACTTACTTGTCTTTTTTATGTAACATTTTTTTTACTCTATTTATACTTTATTTAACTATTTTACTCTATTTTATTGGAATAACAATCGAATTTTTTTCTTTCCTTTTTTTGAAAGCTAATTATTTTTTGTCACCTTACATAATATTATTTCATATAACAAGCAAATATTAACCACTCGTTACAACATTGACATAATGTTAATCATGGTATTCCTGTACTTTTTTTTCTATTAATTTTTGTGATGAATTGTTTTTTGTTGTAACAGATGAATGGTTTTTGTTAAGAGTTTAAAGTAAGATATATTATACAAAATTAAAACAACCATTTAATAAATCAAATCAAGTATTCCTTCAAAAAAAAATCAAATCAAGTATATAAATAATTTTTTATTATTATTATTATTACTATTATTATTATTATTATTATTATTATTATTATTATTATTATTATTGCTGTTAATCTATCGAACATTTGAACCCCCACATCTACCATAAAAAAACAAAATTGAACCACCACGATAAAAATATCAGAATACTCCTTAAAAAAAAAAATCAGAATATATCTTTTTTCCCAAATCAACTAAGATATTATTACTAAATTAATCTCGACCGTGTACCAAAAACAAAAATATCTGTTAATACTACCTAACTTGGAGTGGAAGGAAAACAAGATATTTTTAGAAATAGAAAAACAAGATTTGCTCAAAAAAAAACGGAAATTTTTTTGCCAACGACATGAGTGTTCATGCTCTAACTTATAGTCAAATCCCTTAAAATAACGGATTTTTAGAGAAATGAATCAGGGACCCTATTATTTCCTCTATTAGGTTTTTTTTTCCCTTCCTTTTTCACTATTATTTATTTATTTTTTATGAGTTAATGTTTTTTTTTAGGAATTTATTTGAGTTAATGTTTTTTTTCAACGTAAATTCAATTAATAAATATGACAATTCATATGGTTTTAAACACATCAAACAATATGCAACACATCATTCATGTGTAAAATAATAATTTTTTTTTTTAAAGAAAAGATTGATATCAATAATACAATGAGATATAAAAATTAATATTGGGACTAGCTCATAGCACAACTTCTCCAGCTAAAGCATGAGCTATCACATTTATTTATTTGTCGCTTGTTGAACTTCACTTGAGAGTTTGTGAACTGTGAATGAAAGAGTCTTTGATAACCTGATATGATACGACCGAATTCGAAAACATCAAGTATGCTGGAGAAAAAGCGTCATTGGTTGTTTTAGAATCGACCACAAAGTGGACATTGTCCATCTGTATGTCACTTAACCATTCTATAGTATTAAACAGACATAAAGCTTCACCAATAGGAACCGAACATAAAGGAGAGAAATATTCATGGTTTTGGCTAGAACAAAAGTTTCATCATTGTTGCACGAGGACATATACCAATTCCTACACGATTACATTAAACAAACATAAAGCTTCACCAACAAGAACATAACATAAAGGAGAGAAATTCATGGTTTTGACTAGAGCAAAAGTGTTATCATCGTTGCGCGCACACATATACCAATGCCCACACGATTCATAGACTGCAAAAAAAAAAGCATCAATATTACACTTGAGATGACCCGGTGCTGGCCTTTACCAATGCACATCACGACTTGCAATTGACGAGAAGCTTGACGACACGGGGAGCCTCGTGTGCAAAGCTGAAGTGGTTTGCTCATCGTCACTCGCACTACGAATGATATTAGAATCCTGCTAGTCTTCAATGAGGCTACAACTCTATCAATTACGTTGGCGCAAAGTTCATTCTCATTCTTCCAAAATTTAAGGTTACAATGCTTCCATAAACTCCAACAAATTGCTGCCAAATACTGAGCATGTTCCTGAGATAGATTTTGTAACAAAGAAAAAATAGCTTCTATGGTCGAGTTAGTGACAAGGAAAGACCTCACTCCAAATATCAGCCATTTGCCACACTTGCATTGCAAAAGGACACTCAAAAATAATATGTGCAAGATCTTCATGATTAGAATTACAACTAACACAGTTCGTTGGACACTGGATTCTTTTGACATGAAGACAAGCACACGTTGGCAAACAGCCCCTACACATTCACCTAATAAGGTTATTCACTTTGGAAGGAACTTTTAACTTCTAGATGCCGGACCAGAACCCTGAACACCTTAAATGGGTCGTATCAACCAAATCCTCAACACACAACTTGTACGCACTTCAGACAGAATACAAACCATTTTTCTCAGCTTTGCAAATCAACTTGTCATTAAACACTTGATTAAACAACAACATGTTTAGAATAGAAGTAGTTATGTTCTCACTAAAAACCTATTTCACTAAATCACCATTCCAACTTTTGGAATCAAAATCCATTAAACCAACTATTGAAAAGCCACGAACAAGTGGTATTACCATCAATACAATGATGCATACTAATTAAACTCATTTTCATATACATTATTTTAGCTCTAATTTTTTACTAATTTATCTATATTTTATTGGATTAAAATATCTCGACTAATAAAAAGAAAATATCTGTTAATTAATACTCCAACTGGACATATCTTGGTGTAGAAGGAAAAAAAGAAAAAAATATTTTTAGAGAAAGAAAAACATAATCTGGTTAAGAAAGAAGCCAACTGGACATGAGTGATGTAGCTGTAATTTAATATTGTTTGTCGAAAGGTCAAAATCTAAAATCATGGTCTTGTTGAGTCTTTTTCCTGAAAGCGAAACGTAGAAAATTCCCAAACCTTGCAAAACATTCATTTCATTTTGATCCCTTTCTTCACGAACCTACATTCATAATCAAAAAATAATTAAAAAAAAAAACAAATATTCCTTTCTTCATCTTCGTCGTTTTCTCAAAACTGTGCCGTTTTGATACACACAGAAAGAGAAACTCGCGTTTGCGTCTGTGCGTTCTGATGACGTAGAATCGTTGATCTGAAATGCACCGGCTACCGAGCAGCGGGCATTCGACGCCGTCATCTCCGCAATCTCCGCTCCGGTCGCCGCGCCTCCGGCAAGGGCGGTCCAAGGCGGGGAAATTTTCTTCACCCTCCGGTGGAGGAGGGAGGAGTTTAGCGCAGAGGCTGAGTTGGATGCTGCTTTCGGTGCTTCTCCGGCGACAAGGGATTTTTCTGTTTGCTCCGTTGATTTATATCGCCGGTATGCTTCTTTATATGGGAACGGCGTCGTTTGACGTTGTTCCGATTATTAAACACCGTCCTGCTCCTGGCTCGCTTTATCGTAGTCCTCAACTTTATTCTAATCTCAAAAAGGATATGGATTCGGATAACTCTTCTACCGATGCGGTTTGTTTCTTTTCCTTTTTTCGAATCTGTATTTTCTTCTTCTCAATTTTGATGATTTTGTAGTATTTGGAATGTTTGAAATCAAGTGTTAATTGTATTTGCTTATTCTGATTTAGGTTTTTCAAATTAAGCTTCTGAAAGTTTTGGATTTATAGGTTGATTTCAATTGTATTAGATTTTTGTAGTCAAATAGGTTATTAGGTCTGAATTTGATGGTGCAATGTGGGATCATAGATAGATTTTTAATAGTGTAAGTTGATTCTGATTTGCCACTTGTTTTGTATGTGCTGTTGACTTTAGCTACTAGAAAGCTGTTGAATAAATAATGTGTGTTAGTATCATAGGGTTGTTATCATGTAAAGAATCGCGAGTTTGCTCATTGATTGGAGGAGTTAGACTACATATGTTTGTAATTGAACGTTAGTTATTGTTATAATAAAGTAGGAGTTTGTCGCTTACTCTATTTTCGAGTACAATCCCCGAATTTCAACAATCTGTATAAGAAAAGCGCAATGATTATGGAAATAGTTGGTTGGATGGAATTGGAATTACTTGCTTATGGTGCTTACTATATTGGTATGTGTGGATATTTATTTGCGGAAAAATGTTTGTAAGTGTTTTCTAGCTTGTTATTTGGTGAAGTGGGAATAAAAATATTTGGCCACATTCATGTAATAGGCGAATAGCAACAAAGTTCCTTGTTGTACGCCCGTGTCATTTGATTGGACAGGATGGGATAAGTGTGACATTGAGACTCGTAGGGTATGAAACTTGACAAGAGGTGATTGGTAAGGAAGTTGGGTGTCCATAGGAGAAAAAGTTATTGAAAGAATCAGAGGCATCTCTTGCAGATATTTCATATATGTATAGTATTGTCATTATCAATATGGTGAGAAGCTCCAATTTCCAGAGTTAACCAAACACATGTATTACCCGTGATTTATGTTTTTCCAAACATGCAATTAAATTTTTTTACGTTTTTCTTGACTGCTGGCATCTAAAAATTTCAAGTTGTTTATGTATATTTTTCAGCTTCTTCTGTAAGGATAATTTCTTCAATCTTTCGTAATATTCTTAATTTTGACCATCGAATAATTGCTGGAGATATTAGATTCCAATCGCGCGTGTGTGTATGTTTTCATTATTACTTTGAGTGTTTTTGTTGCTATCTTTCATTGTACTTCATATATCTTCACACTTTTCTATTTTTATGGAATGAAATTAGCTACTTTCAATAACATGATACTAAACTTTCTTTCAGATATCTACAATATGGAGAAGTCCATATAGAGGCGGTGAATGGAAACCATGTGTAAATAGATCTTCAGAAGGTATAGTGTTATTTGTATTTATTCCATAAATGATGACATTTTCTTTCTTCTCTCTCAATGTTGTCAAGTAACGGCTATAATCATGCTATAGCACTATAGCATAGCGGAGTTTTTACAAACCGCTAATGTTTTGCGATACGTGATTTGATACAAAGCATTGTTAAATAGCGGCTATTTCAACTTTATGGTACTGTAGCATAGCAAAATTAAAACAAGTTGCTATTTTCTGTGATCCACGTTTGAACAATTTGCTCTATATATAATTTTGTCGATGCTTTTGGTACAATTGATTTGTCTAGCTTTGTGGGTAGATTGACCAAGTTTATATACTCATTACTCATATGGTTCTTTTGGGTGGAGCTGAACACTTGCATTTTACGGCATGTCCCTTTGCCCTCATGCTTATGTGTATAGCATCTCTTGGTGCTCAGCTCACAGTTGTGCCAAGACCTTGCTGAGTCATACCGACGTATAGAGATTGTGCAGCTTTGCTACATTCTTGAGTCTTTACATGCTTTTTGTTGTGCCTAGTCTTTTCTGTTTTAAAGGATATCATTTCCTCACCCTAGTATTTTTTCTATCTTCTCTCAAATTGAATTTCCTTTATCTATCCAAAGGGAAAAAAAATATTGGGACATAAAATCTTTTAGATGATGGCATTAAATTGCCATTTAATTTATGAAGTGGTCCATTATTGTCGGGATACCTTATGCATGAATCGATGCTGTTGGTTGTTGCTGTTTATATTTTATTTATTGTATCTTAGAAATCACACCATCTTCTGCCACCACTTTGTTTCACTAATTATTAATTTATATACGGTTGTATTGTTGATAGGTCTACCCGAGTCAAATGGATACATATATGTAGAGGCTAATGGTGGCTTAAATCAGCAAAGGACATCGGTTAGTGTTTTCTGTACATTATGTGTTTTCAAATATTAGAAGCATATTTAATTTATTCTTACTCATTTATTTTGTGAATATCTCAATGCTTATAGGTATGCAATGCCGTTGCTGTGGCTGGCTATCTAAACGCTACCCTTGTGATTCCAAACTTCCATTATCATAGCATATGGAAAGATCCTAGGTTGGTTCGTCTGAACTATATCTTCGGATGTAATATTTTGTATTTATTTATATTTGTGCTTTTAATATTAATTGGTTGTTATGCGTTTCTTGGTATCCATGATGGTGTTGTTAATTTAGTTTGAAACAGCCCAAACTGATCCATAATATTTCACATTTCCAGCAAATTCAGGGACATCTATGATGAAGAATATTTTGTTGATATCCTGAAAAATGATGTTCGGGTGGTTGACAAGATTCCTGAGTACCTGATGGAAAGATTTGGCAGCAACATGACAAATGTTCACAATTTCAGAATCAAGGCATGGTCATCCATTCAGTATTATAGAGATGTAGTACTCCCAAAGTTACTTGAAGAAAAGTGAGTGTTCGATGTTTGTTGTATGAAATATTTTTATCATTGACATTGATCTCTAATAGTTAATAGTTAAACAGTTTGGGTGATTGGTACTTGTCCAAGGTTAGGAAAAGAAAGAAAGGAGTGCACTATGTTATTCCTACCATTCCTTCAAGTATCGTTTTATTGGGAATTTTTTGTTCCTTTTGATTTTTCTTTTTCAAAGTTCAAATAATATTTTAACTATTGTTTTGTCAAAATATTGTTTTGTCAAAATTATCCCTAATGATTTATCTATACATGGCATAGGATTATTTTATGCTTCATCTACGGGGTTTTTCTTTTGCATATATACATGTGCTGTTTGGAGCTGGTGTTTTCCATGTTGCTGTATCTGCTAAACACCAATTCCTAATGCTCTTGTGACATTTTATGATTTCTAAATAAAATTAATTTTATAAGTTTTTAGCTCCAAGTGTGTAGGCAACACAACGGCGACCTTAGCAAATATCTATACTTAACTGTATTTGCTTTCTCGCTGGTTATCTATATGGATTAGTGCCGTGTCTCAGTAATGTGACGATAGCACATCACAAAAGAGTGGTCAATTGGGAGGGAGAGCTGTACCACTTAAGTACCACGTCGAGCCTTAATCATAACCAATGTGGGACATGTCAGATAGCATATTGTTTTGTATTAAAATATCATTATTACCCCATCGGATAAATAGGAGTTTTCTTATCAAATATGGCTAGTCTGGAAGTTTTAATTATGTATTTAATTTAATTAAATTTTATTCATGCAGGGTTATAAGAATTTCTCCTTTTGCGAATAGATTGTCCTTTGATGCTCCTCCAGTTGTCCAGCGCCTCAGGTGCTTAGCAAATTACGAGGCTTTACGGTTTTCAAGTCCTATTTTGACCATAGGTGAATCTTTGGTTGAAAGAATGAGAGAACGTAGTGCCGTTAATGGTGGTAAATATGTTTCTGTACATCTTCGTTTTGAAGAGGTTGGTTTTGATCAAATAAGAATGTCTATCAGTTTATATTGTGAATGTTGACATTATTACAATTTACATGTTAATCTTTACTGCAACTGATGATACACTGTTTTCCATGCACAGGATATGGTTGCTTTCTCCTGTTGTATTTTTGATGGTGGGAAACAGGAGAAACAAGACATGATTGCTGCAAGAGAAAGAGGTTGGAAAGGGAAATTTACAAAGCCTGGCCGAGTCATACGTCCTGGAGCAATCAGGATCAATGGGAAGTGTCCCCTCACCCCACTAGAGGTTATTATCTCCTTAACGATTTTAGTCTGTAAGAAAAGAAAGAAAAATTCAGGCAATGCATTTTTTTTGTGTGTGTGTAGTTGTTAGTCTAGCTAAAATTTCAAAGGTTTCCTTATTCAGCAAATGTTGAGTGTTTTGTGTAATTATATTTATTTTAATTATAGTAAATGCCTTCATTTCTTCAGGTTGGCCTGATGCTGAGGGGAATGGGTTTTACGAAGAACACATCTATCTTTTTGGCATCTGGAATAATATATAATGCTGAGAAAACAATGGCTCCACTACTACAAATGTTTCCTAATTTGCATACGAAGGAGACTTTGGCTTCTGAAGAGGAACTTTCTACATTTAGGGTACAAATTTGAAATCCCATGTTATGTTATTTGTCCCCTCCAGTACTGGTTTAGTTCTATGGTTTTTGACTTGAGTTACTTGTTCTAGAATTATTCTTCCAGGATGGCTGCTATAGATTACACTGTTTGTCTTCATAGTGAGGTGTTTGTCACAACCCAGGGTGGTAACTTTCCCCATTTTCTGCTGGGCCACAGAAGATACTTGTATGGTGGACACTCTAAGACAATTAAGCCTGATAAGCGGAAGTTAGCATTGCTATTTGATAATCCCAATATAGGGTAATGTATCATTACATACTAGTGTTTATCTCCTTGTTCGAATTTACATAGCTAAAATGAATCAATTAAAAGTCTGAAAATATTTTTCTTAATAGAAAGTATATGAAGCCTCCCTTTAATTTATTATTACTTTCCAGATGGAGAAGTTTCAAGCGCCAACTGCTGAACATGAGGTCACACAGTGATTCCAAGGGAGTTGAGCTCAAAAGACCAAATGACTCTATATACAGCTTTCCATGTCCAGAATGTATGTGCCGTGCCAATAGAACCGACGATTCAAAATCTTCATCAGCAGCTTGATCTACTCTTGGAATTTGATTGGTGTTTCTGTTGCCTATGGTTTTGTGAGCATGCCTTGCCGCTGAATGCATTTCTGATACTGTGATTGTTTTATTTTCCCCCCTTCCCATCCGGTGAGAAGGCATACACACCATTTTTGAAGATCAAAGGAATTGGATCAAATATCAAGGGAGTGGCATGTTTTGTTGCACACGATGCCAATTCATAACAGAATGGAAAATGTTCCTTTGCAGGAATCTCTCCCAAAACATTGAGTGAGCTATGTTTCGCACATGAGTTAGCAGCTGCTGTATCAAACGAGCTATTTAGAGTCAAAGGATAAGCTCACATTCCTTCACAACCTACCTGTACATTATGTGAAGTATGATATTCATGTGTTAAGGTTATAGCAAGCAAAAACTCTCTGTACATTAACAAAATTCAGGGTCCTGCCATACCATTTTCTTGGTCTGTTTTAGGTTATTTTCTTTTTCTTTTGTTCCTGTTATCAGTTTCGTATTTTGTTTTCCCTCACATTGAGGGTGTAGTTGTTAGTTATATGACTTAGTCTTAGCACATTTGTTATTCTTTTACATTATGGCCACATTGTTTTAGCAATGATATCAGTGAATGTAACTATTTCACTATTCATAACAAGCAATTAAGAAATTTTGTTCTCCCAAATGAGGAGGGTTTTGTGTTGTGTTATGAAGAGAAGTTAACCCCCCCTCCTATTTTCCTCTATTTCTTCCACTTACTCATTCCTTTTTTCTCAAGCCTTCCCCTCCCTTTCCCTCCAAACTCGCAAACAAAACCCAAGTGTCTAAGGGCACATGACACTTTCCATTTTCTTAAATCATATTATGATTGCAATGCAATAGCAAAGTGTCTAAGGGCACATGACACTTTCCATTTTCTTAAATCATATTATGTTAGCAATGCAATAGCAAAATATTCGATGACGTTCGGAAAACACTCGTGGTTAGATAATTTAAAATAGAAAAATGTTAACAAATGTCTTTAAGACATTGTTTAAACATCCGAATGTAGTAATTTTCACATTAAAATTTTTATTTGTGTTTGATTTATATTTTCAAGATAATTTTTTTTATAGATTCCTTAAAAAAAATTTTTAGAACACTCGTTAGTGAGACATTTTAAAATATCATAAATGTAACTGAAAATGATGTTGATTTTATTTTAACGAGGGGAATCAAGAAACTTCACAAGACAAGCATATGAAAGCTAGGAATCAGCATGCTGACGAGATTGACAAGGCTACTTTAACCGCTCAACCAAACATAGCCTTAGGTTAGGCTAGAAATTCATAAATCATATTCTTAGCTGTTACAAATTTGTAGCATTCATGCATTTGGCACATCCACTGTTATTTGATCAAGATTGCAATTGAGCTTAAAATAGGTTCACGCCCCCTAGATCCACTGCCTGCATTTGTAAGGAAATATTAAGAGCATGCAAATTTTCATGCCTTGAGCTTTTGCTTCACTTTTCACCTTAAAAAAATCCCAAGAGAGGAAACATCCTGCTTGAATTTTATAACAAATATGCTAAAATGTTTCCCTTTTTATTTCAATTAGTTACAGTTTATTTTTTAACTTTATTCGGATTTAGAAATCATGTTCCTTAACCTTGACCCTGACAGCTATGAAGTTTGAACATCCAACTATCACGACGTACCTTTTTTGCGAATAAGAGAAGTGATATTGTAACAACCATTTTGGTACAATCTTTGAGACAACTTTGTTGTTCTCTCTTCTCATTGGTCAAAAACAATAGAGAGAGAGAGAAAAATGAAGAGAGAGAATAAAAACATAATGTGAGTATGGGAGAGAAAGTTGTACAAAAGTTGTACCAAAATAGTTGTACAAATATCATTTCTCTTTGCAAATCACCCAATTTGCTACAGATTTGAAAAACATATTCTCTCTTCAATTTAATCACTAATATACATACTACATTAAATAACTCAGTAGGTAGGAACATCATATTTATATGTAAGAGCTGAGATTTGGACCATAAATCTACCACTTATTCACTTTAAGAGCTAAGATTTGAATTATGAATTTCTCACTTATTCACTTAAGGGTAATTTCTAACTAATATGCTACTTGACAAAAAAAATAAGTCTCAAAATTATGAAATCCGTAGTTCCGTTACACTAATTCATAACAACTTAAGTTTATTACATTCATACTCCATCCGTCCCAAAATATAAGCAAAAATAAGTCAACAAAAGTTATGTATTTGGTTCAAAATTTGTATTAAATACATCAACTTGTGTTGACTAATTTTTGCTTGTATTTTAGGACAAAGAGAGTATATTGTAAGGACTTAATTGAAGAGTGAGTGATACTTTAAAGATTATTTTATCATTTATATAATTAATCCGTTAGAATTTACAAAAGTTAAAAAATTTATGTTGAATTTAAAAGATATGCAATTTTTTGTTTTATAAACATGAAACTTATGTTGAATAAACAAGTGATACTTATTATAAACATGAAACTTAAAAGTTTATAAGACATTAATTTCGATGCAATCAAATGATATATACTCAATGTTAAATTTTATAATCATTGTTCTTTCAAAAACAAAATTTATAATTAATGTTACACATTATCTATTAATGTTTAATTAATATTTGATATATAAAAAATCTAACAATTATCGATTAGATCTTGCTTTGAAGGGTGTGACAATAAATTTATAATAGAATTTTGTGGTTAAAAAAAGATGTGATATATTAACTTTGAGTCACGGGAGAAGATATGAATCCCTTAAAATGTCCTCATATGCAAATATATGCATCTACGTTACCTAGCAAAATACAAAGGACATTAAATATTTACAAGAAAACACGATGGGTTTGCTTACAGCGGATCAGCTTGAATCCTTCAACTCTCAAGGTAAACAAACCAAACCAAACCCTTTCACTTCTCTGATCATACATACAACTTCAATTCTAATCATATGCATGCACAGGTTATCTTGTTATTGAATCGTTTTCTAGTAAGGATGAAATTGATAGCATGATAAAGAGGATGGAACAGTTGGTCGATCAATTTGATCCTTCTTCCACCGCCTCTATTTTCTCCACCAAAAACCAGGTTACTTACTTTTCATTTACTATTGTTATTGTTATTGTTAAGTGTTTTTTCTTTTTAATTGTCTTTCTCTTTTTCAGCAAAAG
>Ga0228710_1005883_pt1 | contig 18878 bp, 11 predicted proteins | sample MedpolnodulmetaG_FD_177995 | JGI IMG/M metagenome (GOLD analysis project Ga0228710, IMG submission 177995) | Root nodule microbial communities from Medicago polymorpha collected in Santa Monica, California, United States - pink nodules | ecosystem: Host-associated > Plants > Roots > Nodule...
AGTTTGGCATTTGTTAATTCATTATAAAAACGGTGAATTAGATTAGAAAGTAGATTTATATAAAATTAGGGTTTATGGCTTGGTTTGATTGAGATTACGTCATTAGACTTATCCAACAATCCCAAGATAAGAAAGGTCTACTCACTCATGATCATCGTAGCCATAGAAGAGGAGAAGAAGAACATAAAATAAATAACAAGAAAGTAAAAGAAGAACTTTTATTAAGAAAGACAATTGTCACTATTGAATTCCAAGAACAAAAGATGAATTGTTGTGATATCTAGCTACTCTATTTATAGCCTACAAAGACTTAAGCCCTAAGAAATATAACAATAGAATGCTCCACAAGAACCCATGGGCTTTTAGGTCAGAAGTAGGCTAATAGGTAGCTTGTCTGGAAAGCAAAAGCAGCTAAAGAGAGCTTTGAAGGGTGGCACGGTCGTGCTGCTAGGGGCACGGGCCATGCCATGTCTCTGACTTTGGGGGTGACATATTTTCATCCCGAATCAGCTCCTAATCCTCTTTCTTTTGCTCCAAGACTGAATCTTCAAATATTCGTTCCTGAAATATAATAATTTGCAATTGAAGTAAAATAGCTCAAAAAGGAAATAATATTTAAATAAAACTAAATCAAATCTAAATAAAATAAACTCAAATAACATATTAGAAATACTAATTTATCGACTCATCAGTAGGTCCTAGATCTTAAGTGTAAACGAGGAGTTTGCTGAGAGCTTTAGAATAAGGACTACACTAGTGGATTTCCTTCGTGGCTTGGTAGCCCCTAGATGTAGGTTAGTTGTGTCGAACTAGGTTAACAAACTCTTTGTGCCTTCTACTTTCTTGTCTTTTATTTTTCTGTTTTGTTTATGTTTACTGCTAGCACGCTGTTGGAACCTTAAACGGAACATTTGTTGTCTGTGCATATGAAATTGAAACATCACATAGAACAGCTTCTAACTAACGTGCTAAAATTCAACATCCGTTATATTTGCCTTGATTTGTCTATTTTCTGCTAGCTCGATGGTAAAACATCTTACTCAACATTCTGTTCATATCTGATGTTGAAACATCGTATAAAACATCTGAAAGCTAGCCTGCCTGAATTTCAAATACAAAGGATGATGTGTTTTCCGTGTCATTTTGGCCACCCTAACAAAACAGGCGTCGAGCTAACGACGTTAAACAAGCGCTTTTTGGGAGGCAATCCAATTTTATAAGTTTTTATGCGTTACTTATGCATTTTAGTTAATGTGTGTTTTAAGTACCGTTGTTTAAAGACTTGATCAAAGCTTTTGAATGCTTTGGGAGTTAAATTTTTTGTTTCACTCTTGCTTGTGTTTGAAAAAAAAGTGCTCATGAACCTCAACTTGTAAAGTGCTTGAAAGAGCCAAATATTGAGCAAAACTCAGGTGTGTGATAAAGATATGAGTTGTGAGAAAGCGCAAAACCAAGGTATTGGTTTCCTGTTTTTGTAGGTATTCACTAAAATTTGAAACTAGTACTTTGCACAAAATTTATCTCATCTAGTTCTTCTCATAAACATGTTTAGTCTTGAACCACTTAGTACTTTGCCTAAAGTGAGAAAGCTTCAAATTATTATATTATATGTTGGAGACCGATAATCATTGTCTAACTTGTTTTTGTTATGTTAAATCTGATAAGTGTTTTGAATTGTATGAAAACATGGAAAAGATCAAGGCATTTCTGAAATTGAGTTGAAACATTTGACCACATAAAGCCTACCCATAAGAAGAGTGAGTATTTGATACCCCAATCTGAGCCAAATGAATCACGTCCTCAAACATGAACAGTCAATATTCATAAGCACAATGCTCATTGAAATTGCCCGAAATTTTTCAAAATCCAGTTCATGTTTGATTCGCTTTAGGACTTTGATATTTTCACTTTGTTGAACCCTTAACCTTCTTGTACTTTGTCCCTTGCCTTAGGATAGGGGAACATTAAATTAGAATTTTGTTGTGTTTAAGTTGGGGAGAAAGGGAGGTATTTTATGTCAAGTATCATGGTGAATTGTTAAAGTAACCTGACAACATTAAATTGTATATATATTAGAAGTATCAAAGTTTGTAAATTTGAAAAAGAAAAAAAAAGAAAAGAAGAAAAAGAAAGAAAAATCAAAAATAGAATAAGTTGTCAAGGTTATTGGATAGATTATTGATCACCAAGGGTTTGTAATGATTGGTAGGGAAGGTTGTTGGTTTTAATTGTTGATACAAGAAATGTTCCTCTATGATAGGCCTTTTGATTTCAATTATCTCACATATGACATTTCTTTTGTAGACCGGCCAAGTTATAACCCTAAGAAAGACCTTTTGATCCATGTTTTTTATGCTTTTTGAGATGATATTTGAATGGACACATAACTTAACCAGAATGTTAGCTTGATTATTGGATGTGTGTACATTAACCCTCACTCATTGTTTTTAATTTCTTTTATCTACTTACAAAGAAATGTGTTAGGTGTGGTTCATAGATAATCATGTTTGTGACTTGAACTGTTTGAGGTAAATTTTGTGCTTAGGACTTGTTTCACATTCATAGTTTGTGCTTAGATTAGTGGAAGACTTCATGCTTGCCCGCACATTTACATTTGAATCACCACCTGAGAAATTTTTAAAATGTCTGAACTGTTAGGCACTATGCTAAAAATCTTGTCCAAAGCCTTGCAAGTTTCTGAAGGTGAGAAAAACACAAGAAGGGGGGTGGGGGGATTGAATTGTGTTTTCTTTTTCTTCGTTTTCTCCTACTGAAGTCACTGATCAGAAGCAGATAGAGTTCAGCTTCTGAAGTGATAATCAGATTCTAAATGCTGCGGATAAAAACAGAGAGAGAGAGAGAGAGAGAGAGAAGAAAGACACAAAGCAATTATACAGGTTCCTTCCACAAATCGGAAGTAGTCCTGTCCCTTTGCACTTCCAAGGAGAGCTCACTAAAAAGTAATATCTGATTACAACTGCTCACTGCTACAACTAGCAAGAGACTTCAAATTACTCAAGCACAACTATAAGAGATTTCCTATGCTCCTGAACTAAATCAAGATACTTCATATGCTCAAGCACATAAGCAAGAGACTTCTATTCAAACAGAATTACAAGAAAATTTGTTTGAGGTTGAACACTTGATATACAATCAGTGGTGTTCATAATACAAATCAGATACAGACTCTTAAGACTCTAGAATTTCTAAGATATGAACTTTGATAAGAAATTCTAAGTGAACTTTTGATGCAGAAAAATTTCAGCAGAGTTTTGGCACTTGTAAATTGTTGTTTAGTCTCTCACAATTCTCTAAGTGTTCACTCCTTTATATAGAGGTGTGAAAGAGACGTTGTGAATTGCCAACACATCAAAAAGAGTCTTTTGAAGCATGATCAAATCACCAATGATCTTTTGTCTGATTTGGTTATTGTCCTAAGAAGGATCAATTTCAAAACCATTCCAAGTCTGGAGGAACACTGGTGCAGGAATAGCTGTTGTTCTGGTCCTATTGCAGACACAGATTAGAGTAGTGGAGATAGTGGTGTTACACTTTGTACAATTGTCCTTTTTAAACTCTCTCTAACGAAAAAGCATTCAATGCCTTCAAATCCATTTGAATTAGCCGTTGCTTCATTCTTCCAGTCTTCTGCAATGCTAGGAGTGTTTAAATCGTTTGAACAGCCTTTGAAGTTTCAATTCAGTCAGCTTCTGATGATCTTCAGCTCCGGATGATCTTCAGATCTTCTGATGAAAACTGCTTCTGGTGATCTTGCTTCTGATGACGTCAGCACTTCAGGAGTACTTTGTCTTCAGAACCTCTTTTCTTCGGATGCTTCAAGCTTCCTACTTGTTGATTCTATTGCTCTTATTTGTTCTTCCAAAACACTATGCTTTAAAAAGAGACACTAAATTTTTGTCTATGGTCCTGCACACTTGAACAAATATTAGCATATCCAATTGACAATTTTTAATACCTTGATATCATCAAAACTTAAAGGATAATGTTAAACACATTTTGTTCCAACAAATTCCTTTTTGAATGATTTGTTTGAGGACAAACAAAAAGCCAAGTTGGGGAGAGTTTGATAAGTTTTCAAAAGTGATCTAATTCATGTGTTAGTTTAGGCATTTTGGTGATTTGTTTTACATGTTATTGATGGAAACGCTTCAATTATATTCATTAATGTCATTTATACTTTGTATGCCTTACTCAGCCCTTTTTGTGCAGGAAAATACAAGTAAGGATCAAGAAAGAAGCTCATGAACCAAAGTTTGCATGCTTAAGCGACCTCCTGCACGCTTAAGCGTGCAAGTTCCAGTAGCCAGAGCCCTTCCACGCTTCCAGCACGCTTAAGCGTAGTCCTTCATCTGCAATGGATAAGGCACACGTGGCAGCTTCTTAATGGTGAACGGAAGATTTTTCAGCCGCACGCTTCAGCGTTCTCCCGCACGCTCAAGCGTGCACTGATAGCTTCAGCCATATAAATAGCTTTTCTCTCATTTTTGGGGAATCTTCTTCATTCTTTTTGTTGTTTTTCCGATTTTTAGAAGAGAGAGAGCATTTCTAGAGAGAACAACATGAAGCAAGAGTGTTAGATGTGGATTCTTTCCAAGATTTGTCGAGAAATCATGAATCTTTATCTTTTCTTTCATTTTTGCAAGGCTACTATGAAAGTAAGTAGCTAAATCTATCATTTGGGGTTAGAGAGACTTGATCAAGTTAATATGTACTTTTTTTGATACTTAAATATATGATTCTAGCAATATTTTACTTGATGTTGATTTTCTTCTTGTGTTTAATGTTATATTTATGATTTCAAATGATGTTGAAAGATGCTTTTGAATCCAGGGTTAGAATAATAATCTAGCAAAACATTAATTATAGACATGGAATTTTGATAATCACTTTGAATATTGGAACTCAAAGCTTTTGTATCGTTTAATGGTTCGGGGAATCGACTATTGGATTGTTTAATAGTTTGGGAAATTGACATTTAAATGATCCATTAGAAATCAGGACATCATTTGGACACGAATGATGTTGTTGAGCGATATGTGATAATATCGAGTAAAGTTAGAATCTGTTTAAGCGATCATCAGAAAACACTATTTAATGCTCGGTCAACGACTCTAACCCCAGACGTGAATTGTCTGACCTCGTCTCAATTTTATTGCTATATTCCAATTTAGATTAGTTTTTAATCAATCAACCATTTGAACCATAAGTTTAGAACGATATTGATTGTTGAACGTCTTGAATATCGCGCTAGTCCCTGTGGAGACGATATACAAATATACTTACTTTTGATACTACATCACATATTCACAGTATTCAAATATACCAATGTTCGAATATACAAATACAAAGGAATACCCTTAAAAAAATACAAAAGAATCAAATAACATTTGAGGTTAATTTATCGGGATTACTATAAGTAGAAATTATTTCAAGGCATAAAATACAAAATAGTACTCTTTGTAGCCGAGAAAGATTCAATTGTACTAATTTCGTCTATTTCCAACTCGGCTTATGTAAAAATTCTTTTGTATACCTTTTTCAACAAACAACTCGTTATATTTTTGGTTCCAGGCATATTCTATTTTGACACCAAGATTTATAAGTTTTGACTTTAATCCTGATTTTTACAATCAATTTTTTTGTTTAATTCACTTTCATGTGAATGTAACAAACGCAATGAACATTTTCACAATCAACTCATTTAGAACAAAATTTATGTATGTGGCCCATAAAGTAAGTTGGTTAGGTTTAAATTATTATCAAATTAAACTCGGTATCTCTTGTACCATATTCACAATATTAAAATGTATCAATGTTCTATTGTACAAATACAAAGGAAGAAAATAACATTTGAAGCTAGTTTATTGTCATTCCTTAAAGTAGAAATCAATACGAAGCAGAAAAATCAAAATAGTACTTAGAACAAAATTTGGCTATTTTCAACTTGGCTCATGTGATAATTTGGCTGTATGTCGTTTTCAACAAACAACTCATTATATTTTTGGTTCCAGACATATTCTAATTGGACACCAGGATTTATAGGTTTTGACTTTAATCGTTACTTTTACAATCAAATTTTTTGTTTAATTCACTTTCATGTGAATGTAACAAGACACAAATGAACATTTTCAAAGTCAACTTACTTAGAACAAAATTTATGTATGTGACCAATAATGTAAGTCGGCTAGGCTTAAATTATTGACTTAATTGCAGTTTTAGCCCCCTAACTTTCCAAAAGTTGCGATTTTGGCATCCTAAGAAAAAAAACTACAAAACAGCCCCTTAAGTTTTGCAACTGTAGCAGTTATGGCCCCCTAAGGCAAAAAATAATAATAATAATAACACGTGGCACCTCACTTAGGGTGCCACGTCAGTGTAGACCGAGTCAATATCAGCCTTGGGGGCCAAAACTGCTACAGTTGCAAAACTTAGGGGGCTGTTTTGTAGTTTTTTTCTTAGGGGGCTAAAACTGCAATTAAGGCTATATTATTATCTATTTAAACTCAATAGCTCTTGTACAATATTTACTAAATATTGAAATATACCAATGTTCTATTATACAAAGGAAAAGAATAACATTTAAGGCTAGTTTATTGACAATCCTCTAAGTCGAAGTCACTTTAAGGCATAAAAACTAAAATAGCATCCTTTGGAGCTGAGAAAGATTCGACTATACTAATTTTGTGGAGGCTTATTTGCATGTTTGGTCCCTTATGTGTAATTCAGGTATTAAGTTGGTCCATCATGTTTTAAAATTTCAAGTTGGTTCAAAACGTTACTCACATTGGAATAAGTTAGTCCCTTCCGTCACTTGACTGTTTAAAGATTCTGGTTCACAACATCGGTGATGTAACACTACTAGCAAAAGCAAAATTTGCGAGGGAAATTAGTGACGGAAAAAATGAAATTCCTCAGAAATTCCTTGGTCGCAAAATTTAGTGACGGAATTAGAGAGGGATTTCACGTTTTCCGTCACTAAATATCCCTCACTAATTTTTGTTTTTTTAGTAGTGTAATTTAACTTATTTAGAAAATTAGTTTTAAAACATATATTTTTTTATTATTTGTTTTATTAAACTCAATATCATATTGCGGAAGGGACTAACTTATTTATACGTTGGTAACGTTTTGGACCAACTTGAAACCTTTAAAACACAAAGGACCAACTTGAAACATTTAAAATATAAGGGACCAACTTGAAACCTAAAACAAACATAAGAGATCAAACATGCAATTAAAACTTTTACGTATTTATAACTCGGCTTATGTGAAAATTCATCTATATACCGTTTTCAACAAACAACTCGTTATATTTTTGGTTCGAGGCATATTCTATTTTGACACCAAGATTTGGAGGTTTTGACTTTAATTCTGATTTTTACAATCAAATTTTTTGTTTAATTTACTTTCATGTGAATGAAACAAATGCAATGAACATTTTCACAATCAACTCAGTTAGAATTTTTTTTATGTATGTGGCCCATAAATTAAGTCCTCTAGGTTTAAATTATTATTTATGTAAACTCAGTATCTCTTATACCATATCCACAATATTAAGATATATCAATGTTTTATTGTACAAATACAAAGGAAGAAAATAACATTTGAAGCTAATTTATCGTCATTCCTTCAAGTAGAAATCACTACGAAGCAGAAAAGAAAAAGTAGTACCCTTTGTATCTGAGAAAGATTCGACTATACTCATTTGGTCTATTTCTAACTTGGCTCATGTGAAAATTCGGTTGTATGTCTTTTTCAACAAACAACTCATTATATTTTTGGTTCCAGACATATTCTAATTGGACACCAGGATTTATAGGTTTTGACTTTAATCGTTACTTTTACAATCAAATTTTTTGTTTAATTCACTTTCATGTGAATGTAACCAAACACAAATGAACATTTTCACAATCAACTCACTTAGAACAAAATTTATGTATGTAGCCAATAATGTAAGTCTGCTAGGTTTAAATTATTATCTATTTAAACTCAATAGCTCTTATACCATATTTACAATATTAAAATCTACCAATGTTCTATTCTACAAATACAAAGGAAAAGAATAATAATTGAGGGTAAATTATTGGCAATCCTCTAAGTAGAAATCACTTCAAGGCATAAAAACTAAAATAGCATCATTTGTAGCTGAGAAAGATTCGACTATACTAATTTTGTGCAGGCTTATTTAAATGTTTGGTCCCTTATATGTAATTTAGGTATTAAGTTGATCTATCCTGTTTTGAAAGTTTCAAGTTCGTCAAAACGTTACTCATATTAGAATAATATTAAAATTCAGGTTGACAACATCGGTGATGTAATTTAACTTATTTAGAAAATCAGTTTTAAAACTTTTTTTTTTATTATTTGTTTTATTAAACTCAATATCATATTGTAGAAGTGACTATCTTAGTTCAACTTGAAACCTAAAATAAACATAAGGGATCAAACATACAATTAATCCTTTTATGCATTTATAACTCGGCTCATGTGTAAATTCGTCTATATGTCGTTTTCAACAAACAACGTGTAGTATTTTTGGTTCGAGACATATTCTAATTTGACAACAGGATATGTAGGAAATGTTTTACAACTCGAGAGTTTACTTCAACTCATTTTGCCTAGGTAAACCCGACTCGAGAACACATACGAGTTTACCTAAAATTAAAATTAAATAAAATTTATTATTTACATGACATATGTAAACTAATATAATATGTAAATAGTTCAATAGTGCAAAATATGACTAAATTATAATGGTTTTCAACCACCATAATAAAAGCATTATGGTCAACTAAACATCAAAATACAAAATAAGTTGGTACAAATCATGATTGAATACCATGAGATTTAGTTGCCTTGAATAAAAAATCTTGTTTGTCTTGATTGAATACCATGAGATTTATTTATATTCTATAAAAGTTTTGATTGAATACCACATCATTTTTTTATCAGTAAAAAGTCTTTTAAAATCCCTTGAAATCTTAATTCAATATACCTCATTAAACTTGCAAAATCATAAGTCTCTTAAGTCTTAACCATCCAAAAAGGCAAGTTTCACAAGTTCATAAAGTTGTTAATAAAACTATCCAAAACAAATTAGACTTACATTCTGATTTTACTCGAGTTTACCCGAGTTCACTTGTGTCAAACTCATTAAACATTCCGATTTTACCAGAAATCGAGTTTACCTCCGAGTTGACACGATTTTGGTACCTAAAAACGTAAACTCAGTAAAGTCGACGAGTTAACACTCGATTTGTGCAACATTGTTTGTAGGTTTTGACCTCAATCGTTGATTTTAAAATCAATTTTTTGTTTAATTCACTTTCATGTGAATTTAACCATACACAAATGAACATTTTAACAATTAACTAACTTAGGAAAAGAAAGCAAATTTTACAAAATTAATTCAATCAAAATTAATGTTTATCAATGCAGAATCAAACACACATTAGTCTTAATAGTTTCCTTTTGCTTGAGTGTCGGTTCCTTTACGTCAATTTTTCAATTAATCTTTCAATATGCATGTTATGTCTCTGCATTAGTTAGACCGCTTTCTTCATGTAACTTAATACGTTTACTTTCATTTTGGAGTGGTCCTACTTGGTTAATGATTTAGAGTAGAGCATATAATTGTGGTCCATGTAGCCCCAATTACTTTCACTTAATAACGTTATAAATTTTGAATTCACTTAAGAGGTTATTTCAATGCTGCATATTTCGAAGGTGTTCTATGTTTGCAAGATATGTGCATGAATATACATAACACAGTTTTTTTTAGAACAATCAATATTAATTTGTTAATTGTTATTATGAAGTTAAAAATCATATAAACTATAGGATTAACATCAAAGTTTTACATGTCATTATGTTAAATACATAACTTAATAATAAACATCATTTTTAAAAACAAACATTAGCATTTATAGTTTTCACTTGTTGAGTGTAGGTTCATCCACATTAATTTTTCAAATAAAATTTCATTTGTTATGTCTTTGAATTAGTTGGACCGCTTTCTTCATGGATATATCATGTAACTTAATATGTTTACTTTCAATATAGTGGTCCATGCAGCTCCAATAACTTTCATTTATTAATGTTATAAATGTTTGAATTCATTCAGGAGGTTATTTCAGTGATGCACATTTCGAAGGGTTCTACATTTGCAACATAAGTGTATGAATATGATTCTATATGGCATAAAGTTTGTTTTAGAATAGACAATATTAGTATGTTAATTTTTATTATGAAGTTAAAAATCATATAAACTAGAGGATTAACATCTAAGTTTTATCTGTCACTATATTAAATACATAACTTGTTATTTTGTTTCCTTAGGTCTAGGTGGTCATGTTTGCTTAAGGATTAAGGGCAGAGCATTGTAACCCCATTTTTGTCACTAGATTATTGGTACAAAATTTAATTAAGGAAGTTTACTTACCGGTAAACACATGTTAAAGATGCTTTATATTACCAACCTCCATGATTTTTCTTATGGATAATATTCTTTGGCAAATCAATTTTAATTTGAAAAACTTATATTAAGTGTAGACTCCGGTACAAATAATTTGTTTTTTGTCAAGTAGTTTAATAAATATAAATTCATCCCTTAAGATGAATAAAATGTGAGTTCAATGTTCGAACCCCGACCACTTGGATAACACTATTTTTACCAACTAAGTTATGCTCATAGAAACATCTGGTCTAAGTATTTAGTAATATTCTATGGATAGAAGCGATACATACACTTGAAAAATAATTAAATGTTCAACAATTGTATTAATAAACTATACTTTGTTTTGTCATTAGTAATTGACTCCGTACTTAAGAATTCTACACACCAACCACTCACGCTATTACTAAAGTTCAATACTCTATTAAATAATTATATGTTAAACTAATATTAAATACGATATATATTTATATAAGAGGGGCTAATTTACATCATCTAAAATCATTAAAGAGTAAATTAGCAATACACCCACTTAATTTTGACTAAAAACTAACTATCAATTTTAACAACACTAGTTTTATGAATGATTAATATTGTAATTTGACACATGGATATGGAATGAAAATTTTAATGGACGGTATTCAACGCGCAGCGGTTATCATTGGTTACTCTCTCACCATGAAGTTGAAATCTCTCAGGAAATGTGGAGTTGGATTTGGAAACTACTTGTGGCAGCTAGTGTTCAATTCTTTATTTGAAACTTGTCACCATTTTATTTCTATCAAAGCAATTTTTGCTTAAAGATGTGTTAATGTTTCTTCATTGTCTTATCCATTGCTCTCGATCTGATGTGGTTTAGCAATTTTGTGGTTTTCTTGATCCAATTATGTTGTGCTTAAATTCGGATATGGATAATATGGTGAAGGTAATCCACAAAATAATGAGGGATATTGGGATTATTGCACCTTTGATTATGTGGAATATTTGGTGCTCGAGAAACAAAATAGTATTTGACAATATTCAGCCAGATATGTTATTGACTGCTGGAATTTTTTTTCCCAATTTCATCATGCAGGCCAAGCCTTTGGTACTGGCATGGGGTCTCGTATTCACACTCCAATGATAGTGAGTTTGCGGTATGGGGACGAGGACACCATGATTCTCAATGATGATGAAAGTTCTTTGACCAATTTTGGTTTTCTTTTTGCTTTCTTTTGTACTGTGGGTTCTCGAATATCCTACATGGTGGGATTTAAGCGTTGGTAACTGGTGTAAATTAAATTTTTGTTGGGAGGCAGACCGTAGAAAGCTTGTCTGTTTCTCTAACTCTATTCATGTGGTAGAGTTGGTGATGAAGGACACCCCGAAACTTGATCATAATGCAAATCTCTTGGAACTCATCAACAATTATCTTTCAAGAATTATTTTATGAGTTATTCTAACAAGTGTCCTAAGGAGATTTGTCCTAAGGACATTTGTTAAGGAAACCAAAAGTAGTATGTGTAAGAGTTAACTTAAAATCAGGTTCTGGAGAAATCGTGCCCCGATTGGAAGCAACGTGCCACGATTGTTGAAGAAATTTTCTGAGACAGCTTCTGGAAAAATCGTGCCACGATGGAATCGTAACGTGGCACAATGGGACGCTGAAGGAAATAACAGAAACGTATTGTCAATGCAGATTTGTTCCATGTTTTAAGGGTTACTTTTACTATAAATATAAACCTTGTATCTGATGAAAAACTGTGCAGAAAATAGGGTTTAGAAGCCAACATGCAAACTAGGGTTTATAGAGAATTCTCTTGGCAACAAACACTAGGGTTGGGATTGTTTTTGATTCACCTTGAACAAAACACTGTTAGGATTGAGTCTCTTGATCACGGGAAGAGATTGAGACTTTGGGTAGAATTAGGTTTGAAGACTGATTCTTGTAACCCTAAATATCTCTTTGTAAAGAAACTCATATCATTATAGTCGAACGGAGAGCTGCTCTCTCCCCCAGAGTAGGTCATCATTAGACCGAACTGGGTAAACAGATTCTTGTGTTCTCCTTCTTCCTTTATCTCTTGCTGTTTATTTTTGTTTGAATTATATTGTCACCCGCTTAATTTGATTGCTTGGTATTAATTTTCTCCACACATCAAGTTTATTATTGGTGCGTTTTTTCACAACGAATTCACAACAATTGGCGCCCACCAATTGATGATTATTCTAGAAGGGTATGGGTTTACATTCTGAAGAAGAAAAGTGACGCTTTTGAAAAATTTAAAGAATGGCATACAGAGGCATAGAATCATTGCATACAAATTCGAACAAAACTGAAAGTGTTAAGAACTGACAATGGCCTGGAGTTTGTTTCAGAGTAGTTTAATGAGTTTTGCAGGAAAAGAGGTATAAAGAGGCATAGAATCATTGCATACACATTTCAACAGAATGGTCTAGCTGAAAGAATGAATAAGACCTTGTTGGAGCGTGTGAGGTGTATGTTGTTGGGAGCTGGATTGTCCAAGAGTTTATGGGGAGAAGCTGTTAATACTGCAGCTTATTTGATTAACAGATGTCCATCAACAGGGATAGATCTCAATACACCTATGGAGGTTTGGAGTGGGAGACCGGCAGACTACTCTAATTTAAAAGTTTTCGGAGCTTTAGCTTTTGCTCATGTCAAACAAGACAAACTTGATGCTTGAGCTGTGAAGTGTATTTTCATTAGTTATCCTGAAGGTGTGAAAGGTTACAAACTGTGGAAGATGGAACCTGTCAGATCAAAATTTATTATAAGCAGGGATGTTACTTTTGATGAGACCCGTATGGGGATGAAGTGAAAAGACCTGGAAACAAGCTCAGAAACAGGGTTACAGAAAATTCAGTTTGAGGTGGAGCCTACCATTGATGAAAGGGAAGGAGAGGATCAGACTCCAATACTTGATGAGAGTGAAGGCCAAGAAATAATTGATCCTGACTATCAGCTTGCAAGAGATAGGCAAAGGAGACAAATTAAAGCACTTGAAAGATACGGTTATGCTGACCTCATATGTTATGCTTTGAACCAAAGAACTTCAAGGAAGCATTAGAAAGCAACGAAAGCAAGGATTGGTTGAAGGCAATTAATGAGGAAATGCTTTCATTGGAAAAGAACCAGACTTGGAAACTTGTTTCATTACCTAAGAATCAAAGGGTAGTGGGAAGCAAGTGGGTGTTTAAGAAGAAAGAATGAATACCAGGGGTCGAAGCACCAAGGTATAAGGCAAGTCTTGTAGCAAAGGGTTTTACTCAGGTGGAAGGAATTGATTACAATGAAATATTTTCACCGGTGGTAAAACATTGTTCTATAAGGGTACTTATAGCGATTGTTAACATGTATGATCTTGAGTTATAACAAATGGATGTAAAGACCGAATTTCTACATGGAGAGTTGGAAGAAACTATCTATATGCAACAACCAGAAGGTTTCGTAGAATATAATACAAAAGTATGTTTGTTGAAGAAATCTTTGTATGGGTTGAAGTAAAGTCCAAGGTAGTGGTATCGTCCGTTTGATGAGTTCCTAGTAAAGGCTAGTTTTGTGAGAAGCAACTATGATAGTTGTGTGTACATGATGAGAAGGAATGAGACAGTCATTCTCTACCTTATCCTTTATATAGATGATATTCTTATGGCAAGTTATGACATGCAAGAGATTCAGAAGCTCAAGGAAAGATTGAATGATGGATTTGAGATGAAGGATCTTGGTAATGCAAAGAGGATACTTGGTATGGATATCATGAGGGACCGAAACAAAGGTGAGTTGTTCTTATCTCAGCAAGGTTACTTGAGGAAAGTGGTGGAGCGTTTCAAAATGAAAGAATCTTAGGTCGTTGGCCCTCCTGTTGGTCATCACACAAAGCTGTCTATAAAGCAATGTCCTCAATCCGATGAAGAGAAAAGAAAGACTGAGGGTACCCCCTATGCAAGTGGGGTTGGAAGCATCATGTATGGTATGGTTTGTAGTAGACCAGACTTATCCTATTCAATAAGTGTGATAAGTCGGTTTATGGCAAATCCGGGTCAAGTGCACTGGAAAGCTTTAAAGTGGGTTCTGAGATATTTGAAGGGACTTTGAAAGGTGGTATGAAGTTTACAAGGTCAGAACCAAGAAGAGATGCTTTGGAGGGATATGTGGATGCGGACTATCCAGGTAATGTAGACACTAGAAAATCTTTGTCAGGATTTGTGTTTACATTGTTCGGTACAACAATAACTTGGAAGGCAAATCAACAATAAGTTGTAGCTCTTTCAACAACTCAAGCAGAATACATTGCTCTTTTTGAAAGGGTCAAGGAAGCCATATGGTTGAAAGGTATGATTGGAGAAATGGGGATTAGTCAAGGGTGTGTGAAGATACATTGTGATAGCCAGAGTGTCATCCATTTGGCAAATCATCAGGTATATCATGAAAGAACAAAACACATTGAAATTCGTTTGCACTTTGTTAGAGACATGATTGAGACAAAGGAAATCATGGTGGAGAAAGTGGCATCGGAAGAAAATCCAACAAACATTTTCACCAAATCATTACCAAGATCAAGGTTCAAGCATTGCTTGGACTTGATTAACTTCATTGAAGAGTAGATGAAGGATGGAGAGAGCAGCATAGTGATTGATGGTTAAATTGACATCATCACTGATTTGAAGTCAAGGTGGAGAATTGTAAGAGTTAAATTAAAATCAGGTTCTGGAGAAATCGTGCCACGATTGGAAGCAACGTGCCACGGTTGTTGAAGAAATTTTCTGAGGCAGCTTCTGGAAAAATCGTGCCACGATGGGACGCTAAAGGAAATAACATAAACGTATTTTCAGTGCAGATTTGTTCCATATTTTTAGGGTTACTTTTACTATAAATACAAACCTTGTATCAAATCAAAAAGTGTGTAGAAAACAGGGTTTAGAAGCCAACATTCAAACTAAGATTTATAGAGAATTCTCTTGGCAACAAACACTAGGGTTCCAAGTTAAAATATTTATGTTACAAAATAAGTGCTTTAAGTTAAAATCCAATTGAAATTTATTCCTTTCATCTTTATTTGTAACCTTCCAATTATCAAGGACATCAATATATGCTTGCTTATCTTAGATCCTCTATTTTCACAAAGGTCTTGTAACAATCATGTTTTGGAGAAATCGTGCCATGACTGGAAGCAATGTGCCGCAATTGTTGAAGAAATTTTCTGAGGCAGCTTCTGGAAAAATCGTGCCACGATGGAATCGTAACGTGGCACGATGGGACGCTGAAGGAAATAACAGAAACGTATTGTCAATGCAGATTTGTTCCATATTTTAAGGGTTACTTTTACTATAATTATAAACCTTGTATCAGATGAAAAAGTGTGTAAAAAACAGGGTTTAGAAGCCAATATTCAAACTAGAGTTTATAGAGAATTCTCTTGGCGACAAACACTAGAGTTGAGATTGTTTTTGATTCACCTTGAACAAAACACTGTTAAGATTGAGTCTCTTGGTCACAGGAAGAGATTGGGACTTAGGGTAGAATTAAGTTTGAAGACTGATTCTTGTAACCCTAAATATCTCTTTGTAAAGAAATCATGTTATTATAGTGGAACGAAGAGCTTCTCTCTCCCCCAGAGCAGGTCATCATTAGACCGAACTGGGTAAACAGATTCTTGTGTTCTCCTTCTTCCTTTATCTCTTGCTGTTTATTTTTGTTTGAATTATATTGTCATCCGCTTGATTTTATTGCTTGGTATTAATTTTCTCCACGCATCAAGTTTATTATTGGTGTGTTTTTTTCACAACGAATTCACAACAGTATGTTTGCATTGAATTCAACAATATTTTGACTTTTAAAAAGTTAAATTCATCACTTTTCACCATTTTCCAATACAATATTTCTATTTTTATCCTTTTAACCAATGCATCAAGGACACTTTGTAACATTTCCCTTATTTTATTTGTATTCATCACATTCTTCTGGGAAAAAACCTTTTGTGTCGATACTCTTACTTAGTTGGGACACTCTTTTGTAATCTATCACCTTCTTTACTATGCGATGATTTAAGCGCGTCCTTTCTAAGGACTAGTTTTCTTCTAACACAATTTTCTTCTATATAATGTGATAAATGTAAGTTACAAAACTGATGTGTTACTTGGTGTATCACCTGGTTCAACTAACCGGCTCTAATATCGTCCGATACTCTGTCTCTGTATCTTCCTACGGAGGAAAGAAACTACTTGACCAAGTATCCATTGATCTACTACCTTCACAATCAATTGCATACTTGATGCTATGCTCTAGGTATCCTTTATCAGTTATCAAATTAGGTTGAACCGTCAACTTTCGCATGATAGCTGAAAAGTTAATAAGAGAACTCATAAATGTTACCTAGCTTTAGAGAGATGTTTCATCATAAAATGCAAGTTAAACTCAAGTGAATTAATGCTAGAAATTTTTATATACAACTCTTTAAAGATACAAGTAATATAAGCCATGTGTGTTGGCTCCTTGTTATGGCATTCATTAAGCCGATTCAATCGTGATATTGTCTCCTAAAATCACTAATGAAAGGAAACACAACTTAGAGCTTATTATAATACTATCAAATTCAGCTCCTTGCCAACAAAGTTCAATTGGCTGATTTTCCATAATATAAGATAGCAAAAATTTATGAAATTAAAGAATAAATCTCAAGTACTTTATTGCATTTCTTCAAAAGGAGTCACACCGTCACATGTTAAAAGATTATTCGCATAATAGTGGGAGACAGGATTTCAACATTATTTAACAAGGGTTTCCTTTATGTTTTTTCAAATGGATTGGTGAAAAGGATCAAAATGTATTTGTCAATATAACGTACCGGCTAAAAAAAAAAAAAGCAAACTAACAAACCGGTTTTAAAGTTGGAATAAACCATACAAACAAGCGGGTAAGACCACCAACAACAAAAATCCATAAATATATATTGGTTTTTGTTCCTTTAACCACCACAAAAATGAAGTTTAATCCTATCAAACAAGCTATCAAGAGACAATACTTTGTTAGAAAAGATTTTGAAGTTCTCTCCTTCCAAATGACATAGAGACAAGCCAACCACATCACCTAGAAACAATGACAAATATCCCTCATGAAAAAACGAGAACCGCCAAATTTCATTGCATGTGTGCAAATATCCGCCAGAAGAACATAAGAAATCCCTAACCTATGTAAAACATGAGTCCAAATGCTTCCAAAGAAGTCTTATTCCAGGAACAAATGATTTATTGATTTCTCTTTCCCACAACCACCAGAACACAAAGAGCCTGAATGAACAACCCCACAACGAGCCAAATTGTCTTTTGTTAGAATACTCTTATGCAAAGTTCTTCATGCAAGAAGAGAAACTTTAAGAGGCACAACTTTGTTCCAAATTAACTTTGTAAACGGGGTACGACCTTACAACTCATTTTAATTTAGAATAGCCATCGTGTGGATCATGTTTCTAAATCTATTTATGTGTCATAAACACCCCCACAACATACTTCTCTTTCCAAGAAAATAGCCTCCTCTTCCACCTCCACCCCTAACCTTCAACCCCTAACCTAACCTCTGCATTTGCTAATGAAATATTTGCTATCAACATAATAATTAAAGAGACAATTGAATCTAGATCGCAAAGGACATCCCTCTAGAAGGGATCATTCAAGAAAGAGGTACCTTCCCCATTACCAACTCTTGTTATCAATTCTTTTTCAAACCATCTACCCTCACTCACCCCTACTCCCTCTCTAACCCACCACAAAACCTTCCAACAATATGACGCCTTAGTATCTCCGCTTCTAATTCGACTACCCCATAACCCATACTTAGATGCCAACACCTTAAACCACAATCCTCTCTAATCAACATTTACCTTCCACACTACAAGAAAATTGCCATATAGCAACGGTCACTTTTAGCAACTGCAGAAAAAAGAGTTGCTATAGATAAAATTTAGCAACTCATGTTCCAATACCCCGTTGCTATAGGTTAAGAATGAAAAAGCGCCACTCAAAACCTTTATAAACCAATAGACAAAATCATTTTATAAACCAATATTTAAAAATTGCTTCTAAGAAGAAAAAAAACTAAAACAAAATCCGCTTGATGATGGAAACTGCCAACGATTTTGTAGTAATGATTCAGTTAGGCTATTTACGAAATTGCCATTAAAAAATGATTCCCGTGTTTTGTTAGAGAGAAAACTGGAATAAAAGTCAAGAAAAGCTGTTTCCCTTTTTCTGTTTTTAAAAACTGAAAACGCTGAACTCTTTTGAAAACTGAAAAAGCGAAACTGTTACAAAAAGATTTATCAAACAAGTTTTACTCTTTTTTAATTTTTAAAAACTTAAAAACTGTTTTTAAAAAGGATATCAAACACGCCCTTAGTTTTTCCCC
>Ga0228710_1005884_pt1 | contig 18877 bp, 20 predicted proteins | sample MedpolnodulmetaG_FD_177995 | JGI IMG/M metagenome (GOLD analysis project Ga0228710, IMG submission 177995) | Root nodule microbial communities from Medicago polymorpha collected in Santa Monica, California, United States - pink nodules | ecosystem: Host-associated > Plants > Roots > Nodule...
CTCTGAACTCACTCAGACTCTGAACTACTTCAGACTCTGAACCTGAGAACAGTTCTTCAGAACGTAAAAGAAGAAGTTTTCAAAAACACAATTCAACCCCCCCTTCTTGTGGTTTTTCTCACCTTCATAAACAAGAAATCACTACAAACATACAATTAACAAAAAATGAATATATATGAGAACTATAAAACCAAGATGATTATAATTTTGTTGAGTGACTAAACAAAGAAGATTAAATCAAACTTGTTAACTAAATCAAATTGTTAAAATTCAATTGGCAACCAACCACATGCAAGCATCACCTTAATTCAATTTTAATCATGCAAGTTAAGTAAAATATAGAGAGAGTTTATATTGTTGTTTATAGCGGTTTGGTTCAATCGTCCTTGCTATGGGCTACTTCTACTCTACTTGATGAAGTACACCTTCACCAAGGTCATTCACTATGTACGAAAAGTTGATTACAATGTTTACAAGAGTTCCTTCAAATTAAATCCCAAATTTTTCAACTCCTATGTAAAACACTCCCCCAAACTTCAAGTACCCCTTGAATTTGGTGCTCCTTGAATCTTCGGATCCTTGAATATCCCGTGCACTCCTTCAAACTCTTCACTCGAGTCTTCAATGCTACGTCCGGCAAACGAACCCCCTTCAACTTCAAGAACGGTTAGAAAGACCCCCAAGTCCTTTGGAGGTGGAATGAGATTATTCACTTCCTTTGAAGCCTTGATTAAGCCCAATCAATCTTCTTGAGATAACCAACTTACAATCCCTACTAGCACCCTAGAGAATCTATACACTCAAAGAACAAAGTGATTCTAAGATCTCAATAATCAGATAATAATCCCAACATAAATCAACGACGAAATTAAAGAAAACAAGACTCGATCTCCTAGTCAAAGCCCGACACAACTAAAACTCCAAAGCAGATAAAGGAGGAAGCTTCCGCTATCCTCAAGCAACTCACTAAGCAAACTAAGCAACTAATCCTGCAAATCACCTACGCCATTTTAACAAATGACGCGGTGGTCAACCGAACGACCACTGGGGGGTTAGATAATATTCCACAAATAAATTATAATTAAACATAAGCATTCAAGGATTTCATAAGGTATGAATGTCATTGGGACCAAATGGATTTACAAGAAAAAGTATGATGAGAATGGAACTATGACTAGAAACAAGGCAAGACTAGTTGTTCAAGGTTATACACAAGTAGAAGGACTGGACTTTGATGAAACTTTTGCTCATGTAGCTAGATTGGAGTCCATAAGGTTACTTTTGGGAATGCCTTGTATTCTCAAATTTAAACTGTTCCAGATGGATGTGAAGAGTGTCTTCCTAAATGGCTATCTAAATGAAGAAGTTTATGTTGAGCAGCCAAAAGGGTTTATAGATCCTAGGTTTCCCAATCATGTCTACAAATTGAAGAAAGCTTTGTATGGCTTGGAACAGGCACCTAGAGCATGATATGAGAGACTCGCACAGTTTCTTGTCAACCAAGGTTACAAAAAAGGAGGAACAGACAAGACCTTGTTTGTGAAAGATGATGGTGGAAGATTGATGATAGCACAAATTTATGTTGATGACATTGTTTTTGGTGGGATGTCGAACAAGATGGTTCAACATTTTGTTCAGCAGATGCAGTCAGAATTTGAAATGAGTCTTGTGGGTGAGCTGAATTATTTTCTGGGTCTTCAAGTCAACCAAATGGAAGACACCATCTTTATTTTTCAGAGTAAATATGCGAAAAATATAGTGAAGAAGTTTGGCATGGATAATGGAAGTCATAAAAGAACACCAACAGCTACTCATTTGAAGTTGTCCAAAGATGAAAATGGTGTTGCTGTTGATCAAAGCATGTATAGGAGCATGATTGGAAGTCTACTGTATCTTACTTCAAGTAGACCTAATATAATATTTGCAGTAGGAGTTTGTGCAAGATACCAGGCTGAACCTAAAATGAGCCATCTCACTCAAGTAAAAAGAATTCTGAAGTATATCAATAAGACCAGTGAGTATGACATTTTGTACTCTCACCGTACAAATTCTAAGTTGATTGGTTTCTGTGATGCTGACTAGGTAGTGTAACACTCTATTTCTATTAAAGCGATAATACACGCGAATAATATAAATATTCAAGAAATAGACGCTACGTCTTCGCATCAAGATTCAAACAACATGCATATATAAAATTCATCAACAGTCGCAGCGGATATAAGTCATATATCACTAAGTATACATGTCATAAGATCAACATACATCATCATAAAAATCTCCAAGTCCCGACATATGGGCAAAATCTCAACAACATAAATCCAGCATAAACAATCTAGAATAATCATAAAGACAGACGTCCTAGATCAGAGCCTACTCTAAGACTCCAAGGAAATGATAACGGAGATAGATCCCGCTATCCAAGTACTCACCAATCAAAATTACTCCTGCACTCTGTCTACCCATTCATACAAACAGGTAGGCGGTCAAAACCACTGGGGGTTAGCTTCACATCAATCATAATCAACATAAACAGTGCAGAATATATATACACACATATACAAATCTCACCTCATTACTATTACCAAAATGATTATCATCAAATATATTCACCAAGTGTATAAGCACAAGCAAGTAAGACACGCAATTAGAGCCTAGTCCAAATATTCACAATCATCAACAAAATCCACCAATGTACATTAACACCAATCCACATAATCACAACATTCACCAAATTTCCCCAATGCACCAATTCACCAAGTCACATATTCAATTATGACACGACTCATCAACTATTCAAATGCATGCAATGTTCCAGACTCTTCTAGATGCATGTGGTACCAAATCACCTCAAGGTCGTCACCTTCGATGCAACAAAAACATCGTATGTAAGATTTCACACCCGTCTTACATTTTGGATATAAACATCTGTCACCATTAGTCATGTATACATGAACATATGACTCGACACAATGCATATGTTCACACAAACAATTCACCACATCATCACCAATCATTTAACATATATGTATTCACCAACAATTCACCATCACTTGACATATATGCAATCACCAACAACATTCACAATTCAATTAACATATATGTATTCACCAACAACATCTCAATCAATCAACATATATGCATTTACTAACATCAACTTCTTCACATAGTTCAACACTAACATACAACTTCTCACGATCCAAGTAAAGAAGAAAATACATCATATTAAGATAAATATCATCTTCAATACCTAGAAATCATTCATACATCTTTATGTAATCATACAAAGCTATTCACAAAAGATTTGCAAAGTAATCGTCCTTAAAGACCATTTTCGATAAAGTTCGTCTCTCATTTTGCAACTTTAAAATAATTGAAACAAATAAATCAAAACCAACTAAACAAGGTCCAATGCCTCAGCTATGTATACACTTAGATCACATATGAGTGCAGTAGAGTATACATGTGTGTTTCATCGGCCGACTACGACAAAATCATCAAAATCATAAAGTTACGACAAGTTCGTATCATTTCTTCAATATTGCAAAACCAAATCATTTTCAAAACAAACCCAGTTAGATTCAACAAGACATAGGTTAAATACTCTTAAACCTCTTAATTGAACTCCTAATACTTCTAGTTTTGAAGTTTGGAAACAAACCATAAGTTTTGGGTTGACTTGGAAATAGTCATGCTAAGTTTACTTAAAATTTCTCCAATACCTACTTGGAGTGTTTCCATCATAACTCAAAATCTGAAAATGATTTTGATGTCAAACCAAAGCCATTGGAAAGCTAATTCAATTATCTAAAACTTCATGTTTACACCAAAGGCCAATTCAAAACAGAAATGTGTGAAAAAGACGCAAGAACACGAAACAGGGAATGCTGTCACTGTGCAATTTCGCTGATAGCGAAATTTTGGCTGATTGCGAAAATGTTCCAGACAGATTTTGCCAATAGCAAGTTTCTAGCGAGTTTTCCCCTGTTGTCACTGTTTTTACACCATTTTTCACCCAAAAACCCAAATTTTGATCCCCCAACATCCAAATTTGTTCTCAAAGGTTGTTTATAGGTTTATGTACATAAAAGACAGTCAAAACTATATAGAACTTGAAATCAAAACATCATTTCAACAAAAATCACCATTTGACCCTTTTTTCATGAAAACCTTCAAGAACAACACAAATTCACTTCAAGCTTTATGATTATGATTACTCATGGCATCAATCATCCACAACAACATCTCATAACAACAACATCAACAACCAATCATGAATTCATCAACAACAACATTATATTTCATCAATTTTGAGTGAAAACACAAAATGTGAATATATTCACATCTTGAGCATGTAATTTCATCATCAACAACCCAATCAACATCAAATTCACATACCCAAACATTACATCAAAGCATAAGCACGAATTTCATCAATTAAAATCATAATAATCACCTTGCAAAATAAGCACTTATGCATAGAATTAGGGAATAAGCTATAACTAAGAGATTATGAGTGAAATCTAACACCCTTACCTCAATAAGCAATAATCCTAGCAAAAGCTTCAATTAAGCTCCTAGAATCTCTAGCTCCTCTTGATTCTTCAAGTTTTTCTCTACAACCCTCTTCTCTTCCTCTTGCCCCTTTCTCTTGCTCTTTCTCTCTCTACCTCTTCTCAAAATTTTGTAAAATGATTGTGAACCCTAATTTTCTTAAAGACTAAGGCTTAAATAGTGTCCACACTATTGGGCTTAACCCTTAATGTCTTAATGGGCTGAATTCACTAATTCACCAATTCAAAATGTTTCTACTCACTTACCGGTAAAAATAATAATAACGATCACTTACCGGTTATAAAATAGATTAATGCAACCCACTAGTAACTTAGTAAAATAATAATGGTTCTCACTAAGCACTAACAATAATCCTCATCATGAAATTACTAATTTACCCTTACTCGTAAAAATGACTAAAATACCCTTCTAACATGAAAACCCATTAAAATACACACATAGGTAATTAATCACATACGAGCATAATTAAACACACATAAAAACAATTAAAATTAAATCTAGTGAAAATCGGGCTGTTACATGTAGGTAGTGAAGATGATAGGAAAGTACCTCTGGAGGATGTTTCTTTCTTGGAAACAACTTGATCTCTTGGTTTAGCAAGAAACATAACAACATGTCTCTATCTACTGCTGAAGTCGAATACTTAGCAGCTGGAAGTAGTTGTTCCCAACTTGTATGGATGGAAGAAATGTTGAAAGAATATGATGTTGAACAAGATGTTCTAACATTGTATTGTGACAATTTGAGTGCAATCAATATTTCCAAGAATCCTACTCATCACTTTATCAGGGATCTTGTTGAAGAGAAGATTGTGACTCTTGAACATGTTGCTACAGAGGAACAATTGGCAAACATTTTTGCATTTATTTTGCAATTTTTGGTTTGTGTATGTTCCTTGTGTAATGTCCTTGATGATGTTGGAACATTTTTGTGACTTTGAAGCCTGTCTGTTGAATGATCCATGTGGATATTGGGACATTCTATTGTCTGATGCTGAGCTAATGTGCCTAATGATGTTGAAACATCTGTCTGATGTTTTCTTGAAGTTTTCCTACATATGGTATGCTTTTGAAATTCTTCTTTATTAGTATGCATGCATAGGTTCAGGGGGAGTAATAGAATTTCTTGTTAGTATTCACTCATAGGTTGTTATTTTGAGGGGGAGTGATATTATGGTGTGTGCTTGGTAGTGAGAGTGCTCAAGCTAGTAAGCAGAATATGGTATAGGATGTTGAAACATATAGATGTTTGTTGCTTGTATGTATGAGAAATTTATTTTTTCCCTTGCAGATGGAAATTTAGTTTTCCTTTTCTATTGTGTGGTAGGATGTGCCCTAGGACATTGAAACATCTAGAGTGACTTCTGCCTGTTTGTATGGGAAATTTATTTTTTTCCTTGCTGATGGGAATTCATTTTTTTCCTTTCTGATGTGTGATTGGATGGTGAAACATCCAAGTTTCTTCTACATGTGTGTGAGGGAATTTATTTTTCCCTTTCTGTGTATTGTTCTCTGTGAGGAAAAATTCTTTGAAGAACCCGCTGCTGCATGTCTCTGTTGTTTTTCTTAAGTGATACCTTGTTTTCTTCTGTCTACATATTTCTATTTGAAGAAATTTTGTGAAAATATGGAAGTGGATTTTGGAGTTCTATTGTACTTCTTCAGGTCTGTTGACTATGATGTGACTGAAGATCTTTTTCTAAGGTATTCCTTTAGAATTATCTGTTTGTGTTCCCTTCTTCATAGTTTGCTTTTGATGATTGAAGAAATGGATGCTTGGTATCTCTTGTCTTTACTCAAAATTGGCCTCAGATTGTTTTAGCCAAAAATTTGCCAAAGAGGGAGATTGTTGGGTATTTGGTGTATTGACTTCATTATTGCTAAAACAAATACTCTTGTTTGATGTTGGAAATGTTGTTCCAACATCCTGTCATTTTGTACGATGTTGGATAAAATGTTCCAACATCCTGGCACGGTTCAGTGTGCCCTGGTTTTGTGGCTTGGTTTTCACGCGCTTTATCTTATTAACGAAACCACACCTTATCTCTTGTTCACCAAGTAACGTATTTTTGTCCAGAATATTCTGGGTGATTTGTTTCTAAAATATATATTACATTTTAGGATTCCTTGGTGTTGTTTGTGGCGGTTCCTAAAGATGTTCCTACTTCTTAGGAATTGCTATATTTGTTACGTGGATCAGTTGAAGGATATACATCTGTTCTGAAGCCCAAGAAGCTTATTAAGCCCGTGCTGCTTCAGTATATATACAAGACTAAAAGACCTGATTATTCATTCAGGTCGTCGTTCTAAAGAATAGAGTTTTTATGGTTTTGAATCATTGTTAATTGTGAGCCTTTCTTGTATCACCTTAATGCAAGTGTAGGATTGTTTTATTGAGTTGTAACTTGTGAATCTCTCTAAAGCTTTGAAGCAAAGAGAAGGTTCTGTTTATTGGAGTGAGTCTCCATTCTTGTGTTTGAAGGTAACTTCACCATATTGAGTTGTAATCGTATAATCATAGGGGTTGTGGTTAATTGGTAGGAAGTGAGATGGGATCTCAGATCTAGGAGTTCCTAGGTTGAAGTCAAGACGGGTAGGTCCTAGGTCTAGAGTTGTAAACGATGAGTTTGCTGAGAACTTAGAATAAGGACTACACTAGTGGATTTTCTTCCTGGCTTGGTAGCCCCTAGAGTAGGTGTGTTTGTCAACGAACTGGGTTAACAATTCTCTTGTGCCTTTTATTTTCTCTTCTTTTACTTTTACGTAATTTATGTTTGTTGGTATGATGTTGAAACATTAAGTTCAACATTCGTATTTGTGCGTCTGGTGTTGGAATATCGCATAGAACATCTTAAAACTTGCGTGCTAGAATTTCACTAACATTATATTCACGGATGATTTTGATGATGGATCCCTTGGGCTTGATCTAGATGAGGTATTTTGAACTATGTAGCAAATGGTCTTCTTGAGTGTTGATCTAGACGGCTAATCTTGAACTTGTTCCATATAATCCTATTTAATTGCGATATGGATTAACTATCTTCAACACTCACCCATACGACATGTTTTGCTTCCACAAAATTAGTTGATTCTTCATCTCCTTGCTTCAAGAAAAGCTTTGGTGTAGTCTAGATGAATGATCTTAGACGAAACGGACTCGACCACAATATGCATAACAAGTTCCTCTTTACTCGGAAACTTCTTTATCGTCTTCGAGAAATAAGGGATTATATGATCAATATCAAACTTCATTGTTCATATTTCTTTCTTAAGTGATATCTGACTTTTTTTTTGTGGTGTACAAGGTTCGAACCCCATACCTTACATAAACTATACATTGCCCTTACCAACTTAGCTAAGCTCACGGGGACAAAGTGATATCTGACTATCCATATATTTTACACTTCATAAACGATTTCTAAAAATTTTAAATTTATTTTATGAGTTCAACTCACAAAAAATAAAATTCAAATTGCAAAATATATTTTTGGAATTAAAAAACGACTAAAATATGAATATGCAAAAAAATTAAAATTTCAAGATTTTTTTTTAAATAATTAATTAATTAATAATAATGTTGAGATATTACAATACAATTGTTGGGGAAGAAGTGAAGTGAAATGAAGTGAAGTGGTTGTGGATAATGATGTTGATAACCGTAAAAGTAGCTTCCCCTTCTCCCCGGTGGTGTGTCCGGCTTAATAATCGTCCTCTCATACCAAAACCATATTCTTCTTCTTCTTCCATTTGCAGAGCTACTCTCTCTGTTCGGAGAATATCTACCACTCAACCTCATCTCTCTACCAGGTAAAATCAAATCTGTCTGTCTGTATTGTATATTTGTATTCATCATCCATTTTTGCCTCATTTTCAAATGGATTGTATGCAGCTATGACGTAGCGAATTTCGACCCATTAGGTATTAACTCTTCTTCTTCTACATGGAAAAATATTATGAGTTTGTTTGAGAGCTCAGAAAAACCTCGAGGAGGAGTAGCAGCTGCAATAGAGGATAGTTCAATTGATTTTGGTGACTTCTTCAAAGGTCCTCTGCCAGGGAAGTTTCTGAAGCTTTTAGGGTTTCTTGTATTGTCAAGGCTTGGTGTGTATATACCTTTAGGTGGAGTTAACAGAGAGGCTTTTCTTGGAAATTTGGATCAGAATAGTTTGTTAAGCACTCTAGACTCCTTTTCTGGTGGTGGTATTGGTAGACTTGGTATATGCTCTCTTGGTATTGTTCCTTTCATCAATGCACAGATTGTTTTTCAGCTTCTTGCTCAAGTATATCCCAAGTTGCAAGATCTTCAGAAAAGAGAAGGTGAGGCTGGAAGAAAGAAAATTCTTCAGTACACTCGATATGCTTCTGTTGGATTCGCCATTGTACAGGTCAGAAATTTACATTGCAGACTTTGTTATATAGAAAAAGTGTCAATCAATGACATAAATCAAAAGATCTTATCTTGAGATATTATCCCTTTCTTCATGAATTCAAATAGTCAAGTCAAAAATGTCTTCTCTAGGTCAAGAATAAGTCTTTGAATTAGTTATACATGTTGTAACTTAGATGCTCTAATTTGAGATGACGGTTTGAAAGAATGAAAACAGGATAGGGTAACAATAAATTGATTCTTTGTTGTATTTTCTATATTATTTTGTAGAGGAGGGAGGGATATACTGACTAAACGAGTACGTTTTTAAAGTTAATCCAAATCTTGGTCCTTGATTTAACTGTTAATTAATGGTTGTGATCAAATACTACCGATCCCTGTCATAAGACTTTTTCTACTCCTACAATAATTAATGGTTGTGATCAATTACTACTGACCCCTATCATAATACTTTTTCGATTCGTTCTTCTTAAACAACCCATGAGACTACACCGGTGAAACAAAAATCTAAAATAAATGGCCTATTCCTGCCACAATGTTGTGTGCCCTTGACAATATCATCTGAACAAGATTTTTTTTTTTTTATTGAATCCGATAAAAGAATACGCCATTAATTGAATGGTTTTTTTTTCCTTCTCTATTCACAGAGATAATTTAAACCTAATTAGAAATTTTGATATACAAGAAATTATTGAATGATTCGTAAAGGTATCACACCGAATTATATGAGTTGTTCAATTAGCTATTTGAGGTTGAAGGCATATATGCAGGTTCATAGATGTGGATTTCTTATTCTTTGAGGTTCTTAGGTCTCAATACCTTCATGATTTATTCAAAGTTTTTTGTTGAGATAATGAATGAAAAATTGTTCTTGTTGAGATAATGTTAAAAGGCATACACTATTTAGTTGAAATTTTCGTCTCACCAATGCTAGAATGTTTAGGAAGGAGTAGAAAAAGCTTTATTAGTAGTAATCAATCATAACCATTAATTAATTTTGAAATCAAGGGCTAAGATTTAGAGTAACTTTAAAGAGTTACTCTTGGAGTCAATATATCCCTCCTCTATTTTGTAATTACTGCGTTTAGGTTCTTCAAAAATCTTTTTTACCGCATTTAGGGAAACTATAAATTGTCCTATTAATGACTCTTGGTTATATGATATCCATCAATGTATAGTTTAGACGCACAAACTCACTTGTATGCTTTCAAGATCTCATTTTTCTTGGTAAGTGTAAATGAGGGAAAACAGCACTTAACTGCAGCTCGACCACTGATCGTTTTTTGAACATCCTTGCTTTTTAATAGCTAGGTCCAGCACTTACATCACACTTATTACTAATTGTTGTTTCCAGTTTATAATTTTGTTTTTGTTCTTCAATTTTCATTACAGGCTATTGGCCAAGTTCTTTTCCTGCGTCCCTATGTAAATGACTTTACAACAGAGTGGGCTCTTACTTCAGTTATCTTATTGACACTTGGCTCCGTGATTACAACGTACATTGGGGAGCAAATTACTGACCTGAAACTTGGGAATGGAACCTCTCTTTTGATATTCACAAACATTATCTCTTACTTGCCAGCTTCTTTTGGTCGGACATTTGCACAAGCATTTAATGATGCCAACTATGTCGGACTTGTTACCATCATCGTGTCCTTCTTTCTGTTGGTAGTTGGAATTGTCTATGTTCAGGTAAATCTCATTTCAATTGTTGAATAATAAAGAAGTATTTGAACAAACTGAGAGATGTTGATTGCAACACTGATGATTCTCAGGAAGCAGAGAGAAAAATTCCTATTAACTACGCGTCTAGATTCACCAGCAAAAGCGGTGGACTTGAAAAATCTGCTTACCTACCGTTTAAGGTCCTCTCATCTTTTACCAACCTTTTTTATGTTACTGTAGTACCTTACTCAAATAGTATTTGATAAACTTTTAATTATGCATATGATAGAGTACAATACAATAAACCTCCAAATTTGACAATGTAGATGTTCTATTTTGGCAGGTCAATAGTTCTGGGGTAATGCCTATCATATTTTCTACATCATCGTTAGCTCTTCCTGGTACTTTAGCACGTTTCACTGGTTTAAGTGCACTAAAAAATGCTGCAGTAGCTTTGAATCCAGGAGGTATGTGGTTGGTTTATCTCCGGGTTTATAATAATAAAATTCTTCTGCTTGAAATGTCTGGTCCTGACATTCGATGTTAAACCTTTTTCATTTGGTGCTCTATGAAACTGTGATTTTAAGAAAAGAAAAGGCTGAGAAATGTTAGATGAAATATAGGCCTTCTGTTGCAATACATTCTGGAAACGGAATCTTACATTCTTTGTTGCCCTTAAACTTTTGTCTCTTCATATATTGATTCTCTTTACTTAAATGGACATTTTTGTAGGCTCCTTCTATCTTCCATTTAACATACTTTTGATAGCCTTCTTCAACTACTATTACACTTTCCTACAACTGGATCCAGATGATGTGAGCGAACAATTGAAACGTCAAGGTGCTTCAATTCCACTTGTCAGACCAGGCAGAAGTACAGCTACATTTATTAAAACAGTAATTTTGTCCTTCTCTCTAGCCCCACTCTCCTTGATTTCCTTACTGATTAATATGCTGGTTAAAGAACTATTAGATCCATTCATTTTACACCACTTAATGTAAAATATAATATATGGTGCAGGTTCTTAGTCGAATATCAGTTCTGGGTTCAACATTTTTGGCAATCTTGGCTGCTGGACCTGCAATTGTTGAGCAGACTGCACACTTGACTGCATTCCGGGGATTTGCTGGAACATCTATTCTTATTCTTGTTGGTTGTGCAACAGACACTGCAAGAAAAGTTCGAGCTGAGATTATATCCCAGAAGTACAAAAACATAGAGTTATATGACTTTGATAAGTATTGACCATTAAATGATTGGTTGTTTCCTTTGTCTACAGAATTATAGTTCATTTTATGTTGACCTGTATATAATTTTGCAGAGCAGAGATTTATTTTTATTCTATCTGTAATGTAAAGATCAATTGGAAAATCCATTCAGTTGTTTGCATAGAACTAGGTTTATCAATCAATGGAAATTATGGATATAATAGGGGCAAGTCGTGGCTTGTGGCCCGGTGATGTGGCAGTTGTTTGAACCTATTTTGACATTCTTCATTCTTGTCAATAGAATATCTGTAGTTATTTGTTAACGTTGTTTATGAAAAGTTCTTGGCAACAATGAAATTTTGTTCTATTCCAATATGTGTCTGGTCTTGTTTTAACAAATAGCTGCCGTATTGTCATTGTGAGCTTAGCTCAATTGGTAGGGACAATATATAATATATGCAAGATCTGAGGTTCAAACACCGGCCACCACAAAAAAAATATGTCTTATTATAATTATAATAGTATAAGTATATTCATAAGCTATGAAACACATGTACTCTTTAAATTAGGTGTGTTCTGGTGTTGGATACACGCATGTTCGACACCAACACATATGATTACATGAATTATAACATTTTCTTAAATTATTGTTGTAGGCATGACAGTGTCTGTGTCATGTCCGAGCTTCATATCTCATAAGTTAATATGCAGAGCATGACCTACCTCCAGGTAATTTAACCTGGCCTTTTTGCTATAACTAAGTATATTAGATAAGGGCCATCAGTTACATGAATAGAGCAAGAAAAACAAGGATTCTTTCTTTGGCCTTCAAACAAACAAGGTTTGAGGCATATATTACACGATCGGGTTTAATCAACCTACTCTCAGTTGAAGATTGCAAATAATTATATGCAACTATATCATAAAAACCCACCACCACCTCCACCACTCCCCAATTCCCACACATCAGCCCAGTTTTTTCCACCTTTTTATGTTCCTTTCTAAAATACATCATTCAAAAACAAGGCAATAAGAGTCAAGGCAGAGGTATATGCTGATTTATGCTACCTATAGATAGAACCACCATCGACACTGAATAGAACATCTGTTGCAACTCAATCAATTGCCTCTAAAGGACCACTAATCATCATCTGCTTCAGTGGAGAAGTCAGGTTCTTCAGGCTTCAGTAGCTTAGGCAAATCATCTTTCATCTTTAGTGCTCCTCTTCGTGTGTTAGCAGCAAACCTCGAAGCAAGTATTGTAACCCCAAGGTTCAATTTAGCCTGAGACGAGTTTGAACCAGTAGGATATTCCTCTACATGTGCTCTCTCGCTGGCCACTGTCTCATCTAACGAAAGAGATTCCCTCAAACCGAGATCTTTGGCAGACATCCTTTTCTTATATCGACGCCAAGCAGCTTGTATAAAACAAGAGGCCCAAGTTCTCCAATGGTGAGAGTAAAATCGAAAGGTGTGCTGCAGCTTTTTGCTGTGGAGGCGCCTAAATTGATTAGCAACAAACTTTAAATCTTCAGCTCGAAGAGCAAAAGCTTCAACCTCACTTAAGGCTTTAACCGTCCTAGTTGAAGACGGCAAATTCATGGTTGATTTTGGGAGTAGTGCCCAAGAAAGTAGTTCCTCACCACAAAAATCTCCAGGTCTCAATATGATTGAGTTGAAGAAACCAGTCCGGCCACCATTTGTTGTAGAACTATCTAGTCTGCCTCTAATGATAAACAACATTTCAGTTACAGGGTCACCCTCACGAACAATGTAGGTGCCTAGAGTGCTTAGAGAAGATACCAGCCGCTCACATATCGCATCAAGAAGCTGATCATCCATTTGTGAGAAGAAGGGAACCTGAATCACATGGGAAGGGAAATTTGTTAATGCTTACAACAAAAGTACATTTTTACCTATAATCATTACAATTTTCATTGGCATCAATGGAAAATCAATGTTTAAATCCAACTTAGGTTCATTAAACTTTTCCTAAGGTAATAAGCCTAAAGATGCTAAAGCCTTATGCCATATAAGGCATAGCATAAATCATCATTAACTGCAGAAAAACATTTTGTAAACTTAGGCTTCTATTACCAGTAATAAAATACAAGTCAGTGGTAGAATTGCAAAAATGAACGAGTGTTGGTCAATTATGGACATGAGCTAAGGAGGATCTATACATAAAAGTACATGCAAATGAAATATGACAACTACTACGATATAAGATTTTCCAAAATCACAAACAACAGGGTAAAAAACTTATAAAAAAAATAAAAAACAGGAAAAAGTCATACTCGTCTAACAAGGTCTAAGCATAGGTGGCGTTGGATATCACGACAAAGATCGGTTGGCAATGAACGTAGAATGGTTTCTTCATCAACACCACGAGTTGCAAGCCATTTATATTGTACAAATCGTCTAACACGAAATCTCAAATCTTCAGGGAGTTGGCGATGTCCCATCCACTCCTCTGTGTCTCTTCGCTTTAGCCTCCACTCTTCAAGCCTTATAGTAATTGATTGTAAATATGTCTATACCAAAAGAATCAACCCCAAAACAGAGTTAATGTAAAGAAAACTATGGACATTTTATTTTACATATAGCCTAAAAGTCTCACTGGCATTCTGTTGTGTAAGTGTAACATAAGAATACATAGCACATATGAGTATGACCGTTATTAAAATATCAAAACGGAAATGATTCCTACAAAATAAGAAAATGTCAATTTTGTATTCTCTATATATGAAGTTAGCAACTAAATCTCAAATAAGATTGATATTTCTTCTCGTACGAATGAACTAATTTGAGAAAAATATAGAACACTAGTTTAGCAAAGTAATTTGCTAGCAAAAAAGTAATCATTCTAACAAATCTATTAGAAAGCTAACAAAAGAAACAAGAATGAAAGGGGAAATATAATGATGTAATCTAGTATAAACTAGACGTTTATCACACTTTCATATAATTTAGATAGAAGACCTAAAACAAATTCTTTACAAATACCTGCATATTCCCAATCAAATGAGCAAATAATACAAGACCCAAGATGGCAATCACAATAGCAAATGATGTTTCTCCAATAAATGTGGTCGTATCTAGGTTCTGTCCGTAAGAACTGAAACAAAACCAAATAATAATAGTACCAATATTATTAATTAATTATAATAATAAAAATTAATAAAAGCATCAACAAACAATGACAGCTATTAGTAACAAATGTTAAGTTTTAGACAAAACAACTACTTCCCTGCCACAAACAAGGTTTTAAACTCTGCTATCTAGAGTCAGCATCCAACGATGCATATCGAAAGATATCACAAACAAAACAGCAAAATACAAATTTCAGTTCCAGGACAATTTTTCTTCTGCCAATTGTTTGGGTGTGAATGTGCAGAACTTTCAGACCTCTATTTTATTCGTTGTTTGGTGATTGATGCACAACCCATGCAGTTTAGCAGGGATAAAAGGGATAGAAAGGATGGAGAAGGGTTGAGGGAGAAAAGGGGGTTTGTGGAAAAGGGAAATTGACTAGAGGAAGAGCCCTTAGGTTACTTTTTTACTTTTGGATGATATTGTGTAAGACAAGTTGTTCTTCGATTTTTTGAGTAATAATATTTAAGGCTTTTGTCCAGTAATTCATCCTTGATTTTTGACATACCATAAATATTTTTAATTCATCCTTATAGCATTGCCAATGTGTTATCCATTATGTGTAGGAACACCATTCACTTTTGCCACCAACTTAGTGCATTTTAACTTTTGATATTTTACATTCAAAGAAAGCTTTTAAGCCAAGAGTTCTCTTGAAGCAAGTAGCATGTAATTTAAGTGTGGCCCATTCTTATGCAATATGAATGTTGAGGACAACTATTTCTTCCACCTTTTCCTCGACCTCCACATCACTGCAAAAGCATTTATTGAATCACTTGAAGCACCACCTAATTTTGGTGAAGGAACACAATCTAAATTCACAAAAACTCTTGCAATCGTAATATTTGGCCATGGATGTGACTATGATCTAGATGCATTGTCACAAAGAACCAACACCATAAACAAGTTATCAAGCGTTTCTACTAATAACACTTTTCACTTCTAAATTGTATATTGGGCTCTAAAATCACAGGAAATCATATCGTGATCAGATTGTTTAGGTAAGGCCAACTTATATACTGAATCATAAATCCTTTGAATGTTGTTGGCAAAAATAATTTCAGTCTACTTCCAAAAAGAGCTATTGAAGTTCTAAAATTTGCTAAAAGGCTTAGTTCAAGCTTTTCCCACTACACTAAGATTATCTTATAACTCTATTAGAAAATTTTTTCCCAATGATTACAGAAACCTTGGCCCAGAGACCATAGTTATAAATATATTTCAATGTAATAATTCATTCCATTTCGCTTTTTAAAAGTGATTTTCAGGGTGGTTCCAGAAATACTAATAAGGTTGAGTAGTTGTTTCAGACCCCAACTTCTTCACAAAGTAGAGGGGAATCACTGTTAGAACAGCTTTAAAAGGAGAGGGATACCAGGAAGGAAGCAGAACACTCGGAGAAGTTAAACCTTAAATGTCACCGTTTTTGTGCAAACAGCTACAAGGAAGGTGGCACACGGAAAGTCTACCGCCAATACCACTTCAAGGATCGCTGCTCTGCAGTTTTTGGACTGTCCAACAACTCCTTTTGATGGTGGAACAAATACTACTTCTGCAGGACTACATGCGGAAGTATATGATGACAGAGAAGAAGCAAGAAGCCCTTAGAAGAGAGATGTTTGCCCTTGTTCTTTTAATTTTTTAGTCAGGCAATTAAATTATTCTTTCCTTTCTCTATTTTCATGGCAGGCTTCTAATCTTAGCATACCATTACAGAGTTGTCACCAAAACTGACAAAACCGCCAGTTATTCTTGTCTGAACTAACTTTATTTTTTTTTTGAATCAGAAAATTTTTATTAAAAACCAGGTCTCTGCACAAGACGAACAGAGACCGGTGTTACAGAAAGTACAAACTAAGGCGCTGTATATAGGTGGAACACCCGAAAACAAACACCAACTATAAAGTATGAAATTGTATTCTATCATGCTTGGCTAGTACTAGCAGTGCTATAGTAGTGTACTTGGACTAGATTATAATTATAACATATTAATAGGTGTTAGGACTTTGTATTTGGCATGCATCCATCCCATCACATATCAATACAAACCCATAGAATGATAGTATCTATAATTTTGTTAGTAATATTAGCAAGCATAGGATGAAGTAATTCAAAAAGAGAACCTCGACATTAAGTAATCAAATGAGCATTTATAAAATCAAATTTCATAACTTATGACAGTAAGTACCATGGCATACCTCAATTGCTGCAGCCCCCACCATAAACAATATAAGTATTTTGATATGAAGTTTGAAGAGACAACATGCTTTGTTAATGCATTTTTGAATAATCCATACTTGAACTGAATGTCATCATTACTGGCGTCACATCTGTTAAACACATCTGTAGTATTTAACCATATCTTGCGCATATCACTATTCAAAGAACTGCAGTCTAGGTAGAGAAAGCAATTGTGAGGGCTACGTTCCTTTTTGCATAAGGATTTCCAACAAGTAGTATAACGGTCAACCGATAGAAGATACCACGATGCCCCTAAAACCTGCCCCCAACAAATTAGAGACATATGAACAAGTTTGAAAAGAAAAGTAGCATTAAATGAATGGAAAGCTATGAAGCACGGATTCAGACACAATCACCGGACACGACACAGAAACTGACACGCCGACACCGCTAATAATTTGAGAAAATCGTATAATTCAGTGTAAATATATGTGTCGGTGTCGTGTCGTGTCGGTGTCAGACACGACATGTGTCCGACACCGGGACACATCTAATCTGAGGAGTGTCCGTGCTTCATAGATGGAAAGTACATACATACATACATACATACATACATGGCTAGCCAACATGTACAATATCAAATTATACGCTGCTCCTGCCCAAGCAGTCTTTGTAACTACACCGGTTGCTTTGATTATTTGAGAACTTAACGGAAAAATCAAATATAATCTTGGAAGATATTGAAGCAAGACAATAAACGCAAGAGCATTATTGTTGTGATCGGTCTGAGGTGTCCGTGTAGCGGGTATGATAAACCAGATGAGCATCTGCGGTAGAGGTAGTGTTGCAATAAAATCAATGAAGAAGTGAGATCTGATATATCTCCTAGCAATTTTAGCTGGGTCCATGACAAGTTCACCTCTTCCAAATACCCGAGAGCTGGGCGCGACATATGCAGTCCTAAACTTAATGATGAGGTGCAAAAGATAAAAGACATCGGCAACAGTGCGAAGAAAGGTGACAATAATCTGTAATGTTAGGTCAGTCTTGAGACAGGAAGATAAAGGTCGTTGTGTTGTTTGAACAATAGGCAAATAAAAGTACAAGGGATCAACAAAAAGAGCTAACAAGCAAGAAACTATAAAGAGACGATTCCATTTTAACACAATTTGGCTACCAGGGTCAAGTATTCTTTTTCGCCACGGTTCATGCTCCTCTGGGAATACTTTGTATGATTTTGATACCTTTGTTCCTTCTTCTTTAACCTTTTTTACATCTGAGTAGAACCTACACAACAACATCACAATCAAATTCAAATTCAAATTCACTGGATGAAAAGATGAAATTGTTAATGTTTTGGATATATAATTACCTTACAAGTTTGGTCTTTTTGAACTCCATGTCAAACTGAAAGTGAAAATAATTGGGTCATTTAAAACCCCAAAATGGAATCAGATAGAGAGATTGATTGTTGTTTGGATTCAGAAACAGAGTTCAAACGGAGAGAGAATTAGAGAAGGGATCTTTCACTTTCACCGAGGAATGAAATTAAATCAAATGGAATGGAATTCTGTCCAAACCTCACACAGCATTTCATTATAGAAGAAACAAACAAGTCAACTTTTGTTGACTTTAACACTAATTTCCTTTAAATTTATGAAAACTCTTTTTCTAGGAAAAAAAAAAAAAACGTCTTATCATAGCCCCGTTTC
>Ga0228710_1005886_pt1 | contig 18875 bp, 11 predicted proteins | sample MedpolnodulmetaG_FD_177995 | JGI IMG/M metagenome (GOLD analysis project Ga0228710, IMG submission 177995) | Root nodule microbial communities from Medicago polymorpha collected in Santa Monica, California, United States - pink nodules | ecosystem: Host-associated > Plants > Roots > Nodule...
GACCAGAGAAAGAAAAAAAAAAGAAGCAAGTATGCAAGTATCAAACAAAAAAAATTGCATTAACAAGAATCCGACGAAAAAAAAGTAATCGAACAAAAAAAACAAATAATAGTAATCATAATAGTAACCGACATGGACAAAAGAGTACAAGAATCAGACAAAAAAAGTAATTGAACAAAAAAAGAAGAAGCAAGTATGCAAGAATCAGACAAAAGTAATCGAACAAGAAAAAAACAATGGAATCAGACACAAAAAAATGCAAGTTGAAGAATTTGATAGAGAAAAGAAAAACCTGGCATGGAAGATGACGGCAGACAAGGGTTTGCAAGACAATGAGAAAATCTCAAGGGTTTGTGTGAGATTGTTGGATGAGAGTTGTATTTATATTTTTAACTAAAAAGTCTCACAAAATCCATTCGATCCAAGAATCCGTCAAAATCTATAGACTTTTGAATACCAATAGACAATTCATAAGTCATGAGAAATCTCAATTGAATACCAACGGATTTTGTTGCCTTAAAAAAAGTCATGATTGTCTTGATTGAATACCACAAGATTTGTTTACATTTTATAAAAGTCTTGATTGAATACCACTAGACTTTTTAATTATAAAAAAGTCTTTTAAAATCCCTTGAATTATCAATTCAATACACCCCCCAAGTCACTACCAAATTTAGAGGGGCAATTTAGGTATTCCATAATTCATAAAATAACAATATCTTGTTCTTGTGATTCAGAATTAATCTTTCCCTTGTCTTTGCATCTTCTTGTTCATAACCACAATTAGGGGTGGGCAAAAATAACCAAAATCCAATTCGAACCGGTTAACCGAACCGAACCATATCAAAATTAACTGAATCATTTAACCAATTCTCGAACCGAACCATTATTTTGATAACAATTCACTACCCAAACTGAACCGTTAGTAACCACAATTATCCGAACCGAACCAACCCGAACCATTAACCATATCTATTTTAAAAACAACTTATTTTAAAAAACAGCTTATTTTATGCAAAACAACTTATTTTAAAAAACAGCTTATTCAAAACAATTTTTTTTATGAAAACAACTTATTTTAAAAAAAAAAGCTTATTGCTGAAATACAAAATGTGTTGAATAGCTAGTATATAAGCTAAAAAAACTTGTTTTAGTATATACTACATCCATTTTCAGTCAGTGTGATCCGTTTGATTTTAAAACTAAATACAAATGTGTGCGTTCGAAAAGTGTATTATATAGGCATATAGTATTTGAAGAAAATATTAAATCTCTACAGAAGCATATGAAATATTACATTTCCATATCTCACGAGTCATGTCTTGTTGATCTCAGTGTGTTAGACTAAGTAGAAGTTTGTTGAAGGTTGTAATAAGTTTGTTAGGAACAGTTACAAGTTAGTTAAAATTGGTTACCTTAATTAGGATCACAGTATTAAGTATATCGTATACTCAATGTAATCAACTTTTCGCGTTCTATCAATTCCAAATAAACAATCTATCTCAATTTGTCCTTGTTGGATTCTACCATGCTTCTTTACACAGTGCTTACTAGAAAATCTCATTCCAAACTTGGCATCTGTAAAATTAACAAACTAATCAGTGTCTTGCATCCTATTGAATGCAAACCAAATAAACATTAAAAGGAAACATATAATCCTACCACATTTGATATCTTTAAGGGTTCAGCTTATAAAAAAAAGGTTATTTTTAAAATCAAACGGATCACACTAATTGAAAATGGCTATACTGTATACAAAAGCTTTTTTGAATAAGCTATTTTTAAAAATAAACTGTTTTTTAAAAAAAAAAGTTGTTTTGCATAAAATAAGTTGTTTTAAAATAAGCTGTTTTGAATAAGCTGTTTTTTCAAATAAGAAGTTTTGCATAAAATAAGTTGTTTTGCAAAAATAAGCTGTTTTTTAAAATAAGTTGTTTTGCTTAAAATAAGTTGTTCTAAAATAAGTTGTTTTGAATAAGAAGTTTTGCATAAAATAAGCTGTTTTGAATAAGCTACTTTTTTTAAAAAAAGAGATCGTAATAAGTTGTTTTGCATAAGATAAGTTGTTTTGAAGAAATAAACTATTCTAGCTTTTAATTTTAATTTGTTATTTTTTTTAATAAAAGTGGTTTTATTCATTGGATAAAAAATATTTGTTTTGATTCGGTTCGGTTTGGTTAATAGGTAAGCAAATGGTTAACCAAACCATAACTTTGGTTCAGTTTGGTTACTTTCAAACTTTAAATGGTTCAGTTCGGTTTTCCCGAACCATTTCAACATTTTGTTTCGATCGGTTCGGTTAATATGGTTAACCGAACCATGCCCACCCCTAACCACAATTGTATTTACATTCTCAACCTTATTGATTCTGAAGTCTCCGTTTAGAGGATAAGACCTGAAGGTAATATTTATGTTATTTGACACCTTGTTTTGCCAGTACTGAGTTAGTGTTCTTGGTTTGTTGCGGAACATGGAAGCTACCAAAGATGCGGCTTGTTGTTGGAGATGAAGTACTGCAAGCTTACCATGTAAGTGAATCTAACAAGCAATTATTTATTTTGTGGCTTGGACCGAGGACCCATCTTTCTATTGTTAGGTTGATGTAGTTATTTGAATATTTCTTTAAGCAAGCTATGAATTAGTTAACACACGAGAATAGTGGTAATGAAGATGTTGAATTAGGGGTTAATGATTTTGGTAACGAAGAAGGTTCTATTGGGGAAGATGTTGATGCGAATGTTGACGACAATGTCAACTAAGATTGTGACGGGGTTGATAGAAAAGAGGATTTCATAGGTGTTGAATATTATGAAGATGATGATGATGATGATGATGATGATGATCTTGTTGTTAGTGAAAGTCAGATTGATGACAGTGATGAAATCCCCGAAAAGGATGCAACCAACGATGCAGAATACTTTGAAGAAATGCAATGTCAAACATCGATAATCCAGATTTCATCCCATATTTCAAAAAATCCATGCTAGGAGATCTTGAGGTTTGGAAATTTGAAAGGCTTTGGAATGAGATGGTTAAGAGGTTTCGTTTAGAAGACAACAATTGGATCAATGAATTGCATGGGAAAAAGAAGAAGTGGGCAACAACCCATATCATGGGACATTTCTTTGCAGGAATATGTACAACATCGAGGTGTGAGGCATTTCATTCCCACATGGGTCAGTATGTAAACTCAAAGATGAACATGACTAATTTTGTTAAGCAGTTCCATAGGTGTGTTTCTTATTTTTGCTTTAAAGATGCTGAGGCTGATTTTAAATCCCAATATGGAACAACAGTGTTGCAGACCAATCTCAGGTCCCTTGAGAGGTCAGCTGCAAAACAATTTACAAAGGAAAATTATGAAATGGTGTGTTTTGTCCTGAAAAATGTTTCCCTACTTTCATTAGTAGATACCAAACAAATGTCGTCCTTTTCAATATATTTAGTGACAACATATAGAGAGGAATGGCATGTTTGGCGTGTTCTCATTGTCCGTCAAACAATGAATTTAAATGCTCTTGTGAGCATGTTTCGCGCGCCTTTTCTCCATAGCTTCTTTCTTTAAATGAAAGTCCAAATGAAAAATCTTTGCATTGTCAATGGAAATAACCATGAGATACCAATGACCACGTCTATACTCTATAAGAACGTAAATCTATAATAATTATAATCAATTAATATAAACCGTTATAGAATTAATTTTAATGTTAACAATATATGATTAAAATTTAAGTAATAACTTTGCGATAATTATACTAGCCGAGGTCGTTTAAAGCGATCCATCCAATCGTTTCTATAGAAAGAGTGTAAATCCTTAACTGCATTCCCTCTAGCCACAACCTCCTATATCCAAGTAATTGTTTGATTTCATTAAAGTGTGTTTAGTTAAAACAAAAAAATTGCGTAATGTAATATTATTTGTGACGTTTTACCGAGAATGATGGTGGCATGCACCGAAGTGTTTGGCATACATTCTTTTGTTGCTTCCATGACACTTTTAGAGCCATCATAAGGATTATCTACAAAAATAAAGGGTACACCATTATATCACAACATTGCTTGAATCATGGAAAAAAAATTATGAACAAAGTGTCATGCTGTTTATGAATAACATGATGGCAAACATTTGGTACCTCACTACTTATCAACATTCTCGGAATCATGCAATCAAAATCAGCCCTTGTGTACTCATTTTTCCCAACATTGAAAATGGTATCCGTAACAATATGAATATGTATAAATTATGTTATGTTATATATTGCAGTTGATATATAAACAAGATGTTAAGATTATGAGTTGAAAACCATACAACTTAGGTCAATTTTTTCTTGAAAAACATAAGCAGAAACCCTTATCTCCACTTGATCCAGGTTCATGTTCGATCATGTCTTAAAAGCACACATAAAGTATTGTTAGATACATTATGAATATTAGTTTGCCATGTCAAAATTTCTATCTACGTTCATGTACATTTTATTGTTGCTATGTATGAATGTTACTGCAACATTGAATTACCTTGGTACCATGAGGTGATGGAGCAGAATTGTATTTGTAAGTGCAATCACCATTGAATGAGTTTGGAGTTTGAACATGGGTTTTCAGCTCTTGGATGGCATCGTTGGATGGCTCTTATTATGTTGTTATTAACCCTTAAAATTTAGTTATAACTACTATAACCCAAATAAACTCTTATAAAAACTAGAAACCATCACCGCAACATCTTTCATAACATCAGCAAGAGTAATCTCATTTGATACCGGATGAGGGTTGTGTGAATCCTGATTTAAAGGTCCCTCTACCATATTCAGTAGTGATTTTACAATAAAATCTATAATAAGAGCCTATCAATACTTAAAATAAAAAAAGTCATGATACGGTTTGATACAAATGGTATTTTTATGAGGTTTGATGACTAGAAGCTAAGTTTGTATCCTTACATTGTCATCCTTCAGCTGGTTTGAAGCAAAAGGCATATCATAAACCTTTGTGGAATTCTTTGGAGCATACCTAAAACATTACCAAGCATGCAATTTATCATATAAGAGAATAACAATTGATACTAGATAGTGTAATATTCTTAAGAACTTAATATTGATTTGAACTTACATTTCCTGTTCATCAATGAAAAGGTTGGGGTCATACTCATTAAGATCCGTTGAAGGTGGAAAAGCTCTTCCCAAGTGAGAGACGATGGAAAATATCCATTTTGCGCGCAATAATCATCCAAAAGCTGGTGTACCTTATAATCTAGATAGAAAAATGAATTTTATACTATCAAGTTAACTTTTACGCGCAATAATAATCCAAAAGCACGAGTACCTAATAACCTCGATAGAAAAATAAATTGTTTCGTATGAAGTTAACTTTTGCGCACAATAATAATCCAAAAGCGTACGTACCTTATAATCTCGATAGAAAAATGAAATTTTTACTATCAAGTCAACTTCTGCGTGCAATAATAATCCAAAAGTGCACGTACCTAGCTAGTAACCTCTATAGAAAAATGAATTGTTTCATATGAAATTTACTTTTGCGTGCAATAATAATCCAAAAGCACATGTACCTTATAATCTCGATAGAAAAATGAATTTTATACTATCAAGTTAACTTTTGCGCGCAATAATAATACAAAAGCGCGCGTACCTAACAACCTCGATAGAAAAATGAATTGTTTCGTATGAAGTTAACTTTTGTGCGCAATAATAATCTAAAAGTGCGCGTACCTTATAACCTCGATAGAAAAATGAATTGTTTCGTATGAAGTTTACTTTTGCGCGCAATAATAATCCAAAAGCGCGCGTATCTTATAATCTCGATAGAAAAATGAATTTTTTACTATCAAGTTAACTTTTGCGCGCAATAATAGTCCAAAAGCGCGCGTACCTAATAACCTCGATAGAAAATGAATTGTTTCGTATGAAGTTTACTTTTGCGAGCAAAATTAATCCAAAAGTGTGTGTACCTTGTAAACTCGATGGAAAAAAAATATTTTTTTACTATCAACTCAACTATAAATTTACAATATATATGCATAACAATAAATATCTTTTTACATTACACTAAATCTATTGATACAAAACGTTGTTACTATGTGGATAAAAGAATATGTCCATTTTTTTTTTTTGTATACGGATTAATTTTTTTATTTATTTTTCTCTTAAATTAGCATTAATTTTTTACATATGAGAGACAAATGTGATGCCGTTTCGGTTGTGTCACACCCGGCTGCTCCACACGTGATATCATTAAAATGAAGAACACCCCGCTGCACTAAATCATCTTTCGTCGGAAGTCTGTTGCGAAGGAGTCGTCAAACCAAATAAAGTCCATATATTAGTTAGTTCGTTTAAATGGAATATTAAGTTTGACTTAATCGTGAGACCCATTAAACTTAAGGACATTATTCTTAAAACATTTGTAGTCAAGTTTTAGTGTGGAGTAAGATAGCATTAAAACATAGTGATTATTGTGTGGATAGAATGATGATCACATCTAAAGGATCAAGGATAAAGACTTATCAAGTCTTCACATAGATATAAAATTAGGAGAAATATTTATATTGACCTGCTGTAACGACCCAGATTTTTGAGGCATTAACTTATGTAATTCTTAGCAAAAATAGTGCATATTTTTTTTTTGAAAATAATAACAATAACTTAAAACTCTCTGACTTCAAAAAATAAAATAAATAAGTTTTCCTTTGAACTTTCAAAATAGTAAATTAGTATTATTTTACATCAAAACATAAAATTCTCAAGAGCAAGGCTCTTGGCCTTTCATTACCCAAAGACACACCCTAGCTGGTCATAACTTTGAACGCTTGTGATAAAATCTCGTTAAGGCGCACCAAACAACATCTGTCGGAGCCTCAATCTATAGGTCATGATCAATATCTGATTTCAAATGCGGAAAAAGGTCAACTCCCAAACAACAACAAATATACAAGTCATACATATATTTAACATGTATTTCAAGGCATGCAAATAGATATAAAGTACACAAAATGTCAAACCCAAAACACCAGTGGACTCGACAAATGCGCGACAACCTAAAGGTTGACCAATATGTGACACAAATGATCCAGATATAACCCCCAGCCATACCCAGTCAAGGTGCTCCCCCTAAAGACCGACCCATATGTGACTACAAATGATCCAGATATCACCTCCCTTATAGGGCAACAAAAGTTCTTCGTAGATATTTGTGGGCTTCAACCAATTATGAACACTCCACTGTGGCTCCAACCAATTATGGACACCACATACCCCACGGGTCCCAACCAATTATGGGCACCAAAAGAAAACAGTGAGCCTCAACCAATTATGAGCACTCAATAGGAAACAACAAGCCCCGACCAATTATGGGCACTTAAGACTTCGGGTCCCAATCAATTATGGGCACCACGCGACAATGAATGTATGCATGTGACACTTGGTTATTAACTCCCAAAATAGACCACTCACAATGAGTATCCGACTAAATTAATCATTGTCTTAACCACCTGCTAGAGACATAGATTACACCGACAGTAACTCCAACTTACAAAGTATGCAAGACCACAGTTCAGACATGAAAACAACAAGTTATTATACTCACAACCAAGCAATACAGAATGAAGTTCACATAGTATATAAGCATGGTACAATACATAAACATGTTCAAAACATCATCTTTTTAACAACAAGTAAATACATATATAAAATAAAAAAATGGAGTGCCCTTTCCCCATTTCTTTTCTACAATTATGGATCACTCAAAATAATTAATTAGTTTAATAGTAACATGATATAAAGATCCTTAAAAAAGAACATGATATAAAGATGAAGAGAGACTTGCTCAGGTACACACTAACACATTGAAAAAAAATGAAAGCTAAGCCTAGTCATGATATGATACGGTTAATTACTAGTGCATAAGGTAATTGAATCAAAGACCAAGTCATTTTTCTTTACCATAATAATAGGTATAAATAGTTATAGGGTACACTATTTAATAGTTAGTATAATGGATTTTTGGCTATATAATTTGAAAGAAAAATACACAATAATATTATAGATCAATAAATCTCAGGGGTAAATTATTTTAATGTCAAATTAAGATAAAATAATTTAGAATAAAAATATGAAAAAATACCGGATCTTACACCTGCCATGAGAATGCTACACAGAACATTATGTAAAAGTTATAAGTTATTCTCATAGTGATAAGTGATGTATTTCATCCTTCGACCTGAAACAACTGTGTGCCCTAGATGCAAAAGTTGGGTACTTTGTTGTCGTTCAGACGCGTCTTCCATAACAGGAAGACTATAAAGTCGGTTGATGGGTACTTCATGAATCATGTTGAGGGACATGAGTGACATAGATGGAATTTCCTCTCCTACATAATAGGAGAAATTTCTAAGAGCCCGATATTAAACTGAACAAGGATGACACATTTTGTCTTGTGTTCAATATAGACATAAAGGCAAAAGGATAATAATACTCAAGATCATTATCACATAAAGGTTTCATCAGATCGCATGACATTTTTGTCACTTAGGTAGCAGTGTTGTGTTGCTAGCTACTCTTGTTGTTTGTAATATTAAATATAAGATTTAATATTATTGTCAGCGTTACAATTGTCTATAGAGTCAAACATAAAAGGACATATAAATGAGAGATATAAGTGAGATTTATTATTTGGGGGTGTGTTTAGTATGTTGAGCTAATTGGTTAACAAAAACCAATGATTGGGTTATTGGCTTACATAAGCCTAGTAGGGATCGTATGACTTGTTGAACACACATGTAGTTCTATAAAAAGAACTCTTTTACCGAAGCAAGAGCACAGTTAACCAAATTCCACAATTCATAAACCCTAAAATCGCACGTCTCTCTCTAAGCCTTCATTCATAAGCAACTAGCACTATGATTGAAGGATTTTGTTCGTGTGGACTGAGTAGCGGTCCTCCCAATAGAGCAGTGCTTGTGATCATCCATTGAATTTTGTTTTTTTAGGAAATGATCATCCATTGAATTTGACGACAAAGGAACTGGACTACAAGATGTAATACTTCGATCCTTGATCATGTCCACTCGTAAGGATCCATTGAAAGGAAAATTATTTTATTTTATCTGCTACATATATTATGTTTTGTTATACGATTTTCCTTTTGGCATCGTGGAAATTAAAATTAGGATCTTGAGAAAAACACACTTCACAATCTCAAACCAGCACTGTTAGACAACCCTTTGCATCGAGCATTCTTAATAAGAATTCTTGTACATTTTAAATCAAAACAATAGGACTATATTGTAAGAAAAATGATTAGATTACACCAATTGCTCTGCTTCTCCTCAAAATTGATGAAATCAAATAGAAATAAAAATATAAAAAAAAGGAAGAAAAAAAATATAACTGGCTAACTTATTTCTAATATCTTGCTTACATCCGTGAGACATTTATTATTTATTATTCTCCTTTCTTTGCTACTTGAAGAAAGTCTGAGTTAAATGAGGTTGATGTGAATAATCACTTCAAAAACTCTAGATCCAAACAACTCCCATCTGATGTGTTTATCTTTGGAAGTTTTCCCTTGATTAGGTGAATCAAACATTTTGCCAATAATATCTCATCTTTTCGACTTGTAAATCCCATAAACTTTATCAAATTTAGATGTTCTAATTTTGTGCATTTAGTTGCTTGCATGAACCATGAAACGGACCTTGCAGCTGAATAACTTTTAGCATCAATCTGCACCTCAATTAGTGAAACAAAGAATTAAAATAAATGTAATTAACAAAGCTGTATTAAAAATATATATATTAAAAGAGCTACAATTACTCCCCAAGAAAGGAAACATACGGTAACAAAAAGTTGCTCCAAGGAAGGACATAATTTCAAGAAGGAGAATAAGGCATCCATGCAATATTCATCTTTATAGTTATCAATCCACCATAACTCTCTCAAGTTATAGAAATTAAAGCATCCATATGGAGGACAAATTGATGGCCATATTAATTCCTGCAAAGTAAAACCTTGTGGGATCAAACTAAAACATTACATTCTTCATAAAAAAATATGAAAAATTAAAACAAAAAAGGTGCCTTTTGGAATGAAAATATTTTTTGCTCATCCATCTCTATCTATCTATTTAAAATAAAAATCTTATTTTTTTGGACTAATTAAGCAAATCAAGGATCAAGAGTATGGGAAATAGATTCATTGTTGTAAATGTGCTAGGCGATTTACATATCTCAACCATCTAATCTCCAATATTAATGTATGACTGATATCAAATTAGAAGCGAACAATAATTATCGTGTGTAACTGCGTGATATTTTCTACAGCAAGGAATCTAGGACGAAAAATGTGAGAGAAACAAATCAAAAGATGGCCAAATGAGTGATTGTACGAATGTTTTTTGGAAGAAGTTAAATTAGCTCACCTAAATTGACATTAATGAGAACCAAACCTGAGACCTCGAGGAGGAGCACACTCCCAAGTCTCAAGCAAATACCACCAGGCTGATTGTACGAATGTTAAATTTCAATGACCGCACAAAAACTAGGTCCATGGTTTTGATCCGGTAATGTAAGCTAGGTGATAATTTTTTACTAGAAGTATACTAGACTTAAATTAATCATGTTACAATTTCTCAATATAACAAAATAAGTAAAATTTTGCAATAGTGAGCAAGCATACCTCAAAAGTCCATCTGCAAAGTGTAAGAACTTGAGAGTTCTTTATTGTTAATAAAGTTGCATCAAAATCCTTAGTCTTAAAGTTGCCACAGCTTGGTCCTAATCTAAAATCAAGCATGGCATCACTAAGGTTGAAATGAAATTCAGGCAAAATCCAAGGAAGAGGTCCTCTAAATTGAAATGATTTGAGTTTAGAAGTTTTAAGGTGGAGATATTTCAATTGTAAGCAATCCAAGATGGTTAACTTGTGAAGCTCAAAATTGGAGTCAATGCTCAAAGATTGCAATCCATTACATGAAATGATTGCCAAATTCTCAAGATGATCCAAACTTGAAATAATGGATGAAGCTACCTCACTAGTCAAATAGCTAATTGATTTCAAATAGAGAGATTTGAGTGAGAAAATATTTGAAGTAAAAGATTTATAGCTTATCTTTTGTTGGTTATTGAGCTTGAAGTGAAGCTCAAAATGCATATGAATATTTTCAATGAACTCTTTCTTCAAAGGAGAGAAATCTAGTAGAAGCTTACTATTATTTGCAATAGTAGCCAATAGTACTTTATCTTCATAGTGAAATTGAAGCTTTCTTGGATGCTTTAATGGATCCAAATCATCAAAACCTGTAAGAAATATAGTAACAACACTAGTGATTTCTTCAATTGTTCCATATCTAACAATAGTTTCATTCCATAAGTCTCTCCACCTTGTAGATATGAGGATGGTTTCCATTGATGATTCATTTGGTAGAAAAGAAACTATGCGTCCAATAATCTCTTTTGGTAAATTGCTAAACAAATCCTTTGATGTATTGTCTTTTTCCATGGAACCTGCTGTTTCAATATGGTTTTTATGCCTTTTTTTAATCAACTAAGATATATAATGACATCTGTATTTTTACCTTTAAAAGAGAATAAATTAGTCTAATGGTGAGTGGATAAAATGGTTCAAGCTTAACAAGTTTAATAAGCGCTTTTCAAGTCCAAAGATATTATTATTATTTTGTTTTTTGCTTTCAATTAGTATTATTATTGTTGTTCTTATTATTATTATTATTATTATTATTATTATTATTATTATTATTATTATTATTATTAAATGTAAAAACATAAATATTTTTTGTTATTATTTTTTTGAAGGAATTTTTTTGTTATATTGTTGGTTTCATTGAAAACAAAAAACATTTATATTTTTACATTTAATCAAAATTTTATAATTTTATAAAAGTACAACGTTCATAATTTTCAAACGTTAACGCAATAAAAAGAGCGGAAAGACGAGCACGTGAGTGCCCGTCAATAATAATAATAATAATAATAATAATAATAAAATGCAGATCATATAGGACGTGCAGTATTTATAATTAGGGAAACTACAAAGTCAATTAGTCTGTAAAGGAGAATTGAAATTGGCAATGTTGTCTTGCTCACACTTCCCACAAAGAGTCAACCATTGCTCACACTTCCTACAAATACTAATGCAATTTGTATTTTAATTGATGTAAATTGATTTTAAAATATATTTAAAAACAGCATTGGCCATGCTTATCTTTAGTCTAATTAAATAATAGGTGATATTACTTATTTAAAAATGTTAATGGAAATAGTCTATTTAGTGTATTATACCAAACTTTCATAAAGATCACATTCATGCTCAATAAACCTATAACAAAATATAGCTCGAACTAACATTTTTTATTTTTGGACTAAATGACTCGAATTAACTTATTTCTAACTATATATAGTGAGCAAAATAAATAAAATCCGTGTTGGAGGCTATTAAAATGCATTTATTGTGGCAACAAGTAATGTTTGGTCAAACGTGGAACCATGAAATAATGCATTCGGTGGCTTTTAAATAAGTAGCTTGTGAAATTGGTCCATGTTAAGAAATATGAATTATTATCAAAAATTTTACCTAAAGATGTTTCGATTGGTCGAGGATTGCTAAAATTTATTTGATTTGAATTGATGCAAATCTTGTAGCTAGAGATGATGGACTCATTCCCACATAGACTTTTGACAAGTCTTTTATTATTATTATTCCTTAGAAAGCTTATTTGTGCCATGTTCTAGAAATATAGATGGAAGGAAAGAAGTTTGAGACTAATTACTAATTAGTATTCCTTTTTGAATTTATTTGTTGTAGAATGCAATTCATATTTTTACGGTTTAATGGCTGAATTTTCGCTCATGAATTTAGAGTGTGTGAGGTGATCTATGTATATTGTATAGCTTATAGTCACACGGAACACCTAGACCTAGGAATAGTGTGATGAATTTCATTGCGTACATTTGTAATATTTTTGAAGAAAAAGGAAAATATTAAGAGGTTTCTAACATTATAGACTCAAATAAAATAGAGTAAATAGGCAATTACCTCCTGAAATTGTAAGTTTCGTCAATTACCCCCTTGAAATTAACAAAATTTCAATTACCCCCTTGAAATTGCACAACGTTAATCAATTTATCCCCTCCGTCAAATTCTTCTGTTAGTCAACATCACGTTTTAGAAATACCCCCCTGAAGTTTTGCACTTATGTGCAAAATGTCCCCTGAACTTGAAAATTTATATTTTCTTTTTCTTATCCTTAAAAGTGACTGCATTATCAATTAATTGTAGAGCATATTAGCTAAGTTTTGACGGTATACAACCATATATGTTTCCTGAACTCCATATATTTTTATTAAGGTTTTTGTTAAGGTTTTTTTTTGAAGTTTTAGCTGCCCTTTGATGTTTTTCCCAACCTTATTGCAGTTTCAAGTGGCCTTCAGTAGCACTGATAGTCGTATAAAGCTTGTTCATTACATGGAAGGAATTGACAAGGGAAGTGAAGGTAATGCTATTTTTGCATGCGTAAATATTTGGAAGAGTTAACTGCAGCTCTTGAGGTGTTGTGTTAATTTAAGTTTAGACTTGTAAAAATATTGAAAAATTTGATTTGGGATTGTGCGTATGTACCATTCACACATGTGATTTTTCACTTCCTCTTCCGCTTGCTTCTCTTTTTTTACTCTTTTGTTTGTCAAATTCTAGTATTGACAATAAGACATTAAGCTGTTTCCCTTGCATTTAAGTATATTGATCAAGTCCATCATACTGAGTGATAAGGAGTTAGAAGGTGGTGTCAATTATAAGATTCAAGCAAAATGGGTGAAACAGAGAAATATATGGAGTATACCGTCAAAAACCTTAATAAAAATATATTGAGTTCAGGGAACATATATGGTTGTATACTGTCAAAAACTTAGTTAATATGTTCCGCAATTTAGTGATAATGTAGTCACCTTTAAGGATAAGAAAAAGAAAATATAAATTTTCAAGTTCGGGGGGCATTTTGCATATAAGTGCAAAACTTTAGGGGGTATTTGCAAAACGTCATGTTCACTAACAGAAAAATTTGACCGGGGGGTAAATTGATTAACGTTGTGCAATTTCGGGGGGTAATTGAAGTTTTGTTAATTTCAAGGGGTAATTGACGAAATTTACAATTTCAAGGGGTAATTGCCTATTTACTCAATAAAATACTACCAGAATGATAAATAAAAAGTAATATAAAATAGGTTTGAATTTAGATCTCATCTCAAAAGCTAATTAAATTAAAGGTGTCCAACTACATATATACATCTGATAATGCGAATGTGTTGATGTGCACAAACTAACATTTGCTATGCGGATTTTGCAAAATTTTGGTGTTGTATTTTTTGTTTAACGATTGTGTTCTTGATGGATTTGAAATTCAAATAAATAAGATGTATTCTTTCATGTTTACATATATGTATTCATGAATCCATATGCACCTTTGAATTTGAATCACTTTATGATGACTTGATATGAAGAGTTAAATCTTCTCATCAAATGGTGAATGTTGAACTATAAATAGAATGCCAAATGCTGCAAATTTTTAACAAAAATCCATGCTTCTCTAATCCAAATATATGAAAATTAATTTCTAATTAAATTGTCAGCTCTCGTATCTACACAAGAACAAGTTAAGAAACCTTTATTTTGTACTACTAAATTACCATTGAGGAATAGTTTCGAAGTAAATATGCAATTCACTTCAAGCATTTTAAAGTATCTTAAAAGGGATCGCAGATATCCTTATTATTATGGTATCCAATCATGACTTGATATGTAACTTATATTGTATAAAGGAAGTAATATAAGTTAAAAGAAGGAAAAATATTGTTCATAAAATGAAGTGCAAATTCATTTGTTTACTATAAGTAAAAAATATTCATCTTGAAATGTCCTTGTTCGTCTCTATTACATCTTAAATAAATAGTAATTTTTAATTTCTACAACAAAAATATTAATTACTCAATCCTTTTTAATTCCTAACAATCTCTAAAGGAGTTGAAAAATCTTCAAGAGTTTATTCCCTCCACAATATGGAGAAGAAAAAGCCATACAATAATTAAAATCAATATATATATATATATTCTAAAATGAGGAATGCTACTTAGTACGATAGATGTAACATACGAAACACATGAAACACTATGTGTAATTGTTTGGACAGGCGAAATCATAGTAATTTTGATCTGACAGAAACCGCGCACATTGTAGTTGATAATGGACTGATCAGATTTATTCGCATTCTTTCGTCAACGTCGTAAAAACTAGCATTTTCCTTTTAGAAATCACTGTTTGAGAGGGGTTCATGACCATCATCACCGATGAAGATATTATCATAGATAATAGCAGCAATTGCTGCACCAATAAATGGGCCGACCCAATAGACCCAATGATGAGTCCATGTCCAACTAACAACAGCAGGCCCAAAAGAAACAGCTGGATTCATGGATGCACCATCAAATGCTCCACCAGCTAAGATATTTGCACCAACAATGACACCAATTGCAATTGGAGCAATAATTCCTATATTCCCTTTTTTTGGATCCACTGCTGTTGCATAAACTGTGTATACCAATCCAAATGTCATCACAATTTCAAAAATTAGGGCATTCCATACTGATACATCTGAGGATAATGCAAATGCTGATGTCTCCTGCAATATGCAAATTACAAAAAAAATCAATTCAATCATGAGTAGAATATCTTGAGTGTCTGACATGTATCAGTCTCTTACAACGGTGCATGTGATTACATTTAATCACATTTATTTTCCTAAATTATTATAGATGTTTATGTGTCAAGTGCCGTATTTCTTTTACCATACGTATTTGTGTTTAAGGTTAGTGCATACAGATTAAAAATAACCATTTGATAAATATTTTGGACTAAAATACACTCTTTAATCTGTATCATAAATTGCATTACAGGTTTGATTTTAGTTTACTTTTCCCAACCAAAGAGGTATAGTCATAAAAAAGAAGGATTAATTAGACCTTGATTCTTAAGACATCATTAATTTGAAACAAGAAAAAAGTTAAAACATCAATAACTAAGGAATGGAGGAGTCTGACCTAATAGGCCAAAATGGTCCGGTTTTTTCTGACTTGTAATTAAGTAGCCCAACCTAGTCTAAAATAAGTGCCAATTGGAGCGAGCTATTAGGTAGGGCCAAAATTAACAAATTCGCACGAGTCGGTGATGTGTCCGTAATCAACATAACACCGAATATATAGTTATATCTTATCACATTTATTTTCTCAACTTTTTATCTGCGTCTATGTGCCTGTGTTGTGTGTGTTCTCTAATATATTTGACACGACACAACGCAGTCAATCACTTATACTTTCTTGAAATATTATCAGTGCCTATGTTTGAGTGTCGTGTCTAATGTTAGTATTTGTCATTCCTTCGTAGAGTTCATAAGTAATAGTGCTTAAAGCTGAAGATTAATGGTTACCATTCCACCAGTAGCAGACTTGAGAAGAATACAAGCAACAACTGAACCAAGTAACTGTGCAATCCAATATAAAATACTTCTCAAAAGTGTAATGTTTCCTCCAATGAAGGCACCAAATGTGACTGCAGGGTTCACATGACCACCAGAGATGTTTGCTCCAACAGAAACCGCAACAAATAGTCCAAATGCATGAGATAGTGATGCAGCTATGAGGCCAGCAGGTGTTGCAGGGCCATTATTGGTGAGTTTGCCTGCCAAAATAACCAACAACCAGTCATTTTACTAGCATCTTAATAATGCATTAAAATGGATGGAAGAAAAAAAAAACTCGAGAACCATATAGTTTCAAAATTTTCAACTTCCACTCGAAATAGCATATATGTTACAGAATAAATCAGGCGTCAGCTCAATGGTAAAAGTTTGACCTTATAATTATAAGGAGTAGACTTTCTTTCAAAAAAAAAATTTAAGGAGTAGACTTCAAATCTTCTTAAAGGTGTTTGTAAAATAATCATTTAGTGTCATTATAATTAATAATAAAATCTCCATTCTCCATTTTGATTTTTAAAAAAATGAAAAACAGAAATGTTATGCAGCCAGAATTAAGTATCTATAGTGAACTATCAAATGCATGAAAGATTTTTATTACTTTATCTTAGAAAAAATTAACCTTTTCTTCAAATATAATTACTGAAAACTGCAATTTATCTTTAAGTAGTAGCATTGAAATCAAGAACATAGATGTTCATGAGGTGTTTGTTCCGTGGTAAGAGTTAGAATTTGTAACATTAAGGGACAAAGATCAAATCCCCTTAGGAACGGTTCTAAAATGACAATTAATATCAATTTAATTGATAACAATTTCTTTCATTCTCCAATTATTTTTAAAAAGAAAGTGTAAGAGCATAGGGATTTAAATCCTCGAAAGTAACTAAAGTGAAAAATAAAGGATTGTTATTTTAACAAACTTGTGATTTGTCATGACATGCCTACGGTATCTTCCTTTGTTTGTTACTTAATGGTTAATACTACTCGCTTTACACTCTAAAGTGAATTGTTTAGTTTAGAGGAACCGGATCCAGAACATAGGTAATAAGTAAATGTTTATGGGGGAAAACGAAAATTTAAAAAGATGACATGTCCAATTATAATGAACCACAAACAATACATAGTCACTCACACAGACATCGGTAATAATTTGAGAAATTGAAAGTGATTCATTATAAACACGTGTCAGCGTCAAACACTAACACATCTACACAATCGAAAACGCCTACAATCTGAAATGTGAATTCGACATATATGTCCATTGAGTCATTCTTTTGTTGAAAAGGTAAATATAATAGAATAGATGCGGCAAATTAATTCAAGGTTATAAAACACAAGTTTTAAGTGAATATGTAAAGTGCTCACTGTAAGCCATGCCAGATCCTTGACCAGCAAAAACAAAAATGAGCATGGAAAAGAATTCAGCAAATGCAGCTCTAATTGCATCAGGTTGACCACACTCTCCAGGAGATCCAACTGCAATTCTATAGATTGCCATTATTATTATTAATTATCTCAAGAATCAAAACCTATAGAAACAGATCAAAAGAGAAGATCAGATTCTTATTTATGTGTATCTTGATTCTATTTCTTTTTTGTATAATTTGGTTGAAATTAAGGGGAAACTATAAGAGCTTTGTTTAGTGTTTAAATACCAAAACTAACGGCCAAGGAAACGGTCACTGTGTGAGACTGTATAGATTCAATTATATGTTCAAGCCATGCATGCAGCTAGTGAAGTGAGTGAGCTACTTGGTCATAGTTTTGCCATGTATGTGGCTGTGATGTAATGTAGCTGCAGATGAAATTTGAGATCTTACAAAAGACATTGGTTAGTTGTGATTGTGTAATATTTTCACCCAAAGTTACGGGTAGCCTCACATATGAGGACAAACAAAACTGACCAAGTTAAAAAATTAAAAAAAAAAATAAAAACAAAACAAACTTTCACTAGATACACACATGTTAATAATAATATCCTTACAATATTATGTAACGACTTAAACAAGTAAGCAAGATGGTTTTCTTTTTTCTTTCTGGTTTCTTGCACTAAAAGTAATGTTATCCTTAATTTGTCACATTGTAGGAGTATAACCCATTCCACTAGACTCGATCCTTGTTGGTTAAGATCTTTTTTTAGTGAGTTATCTTACCCCTTGAATTTTGAATCAAAAATAAGTTTTTCTTTCAATTTTATTTTAATGTTTTGGTAACAAATTTTTTTTGCATAAGTCTTTTGATTGGATACATTTCTATTTATTTGATTTAAACATTTAGGCCAAAAATATAAACGCATGCATGTTAAGCTCCTTCCTCTTAATAGTCAA
>Ga0228710_1005887_pt1 | contig 18873 bp, 15 predicted proteins | sample MedpolnodulmetaG_FD_177995 | JGI IMG/M metagenome (GOLD analysis project Ga0228710, IMG submission 177995) | Root nodule microbial communities from Medicago polymorpha collected in Santa Monica, California, United States - pink nodules | ecosystem: Host-associated > Plants > Roots > Nodule...
TTCTAAACATATATAATAGGAGGAGTACCAGCAACAACTATCCAATACACTATTCACATTTTACCAGAAAACAATTATTCCCATCACACTCTCTCTAATTGGTTGAAATTCAAATGAGTCCCTTAAACCATATAAATTTAGTTTGACCCATTTGAAATTCAACAAATTAGAGAGAGTATGTTGAAAAATGTATGTTAAAGAGTGAGTTGATACCATAGTTCAATATATTTGGATGTCCTTTAAAACTAAACCAACAAAATAAGATCAATCTAAAGTGCCTCACAAAATAGACAAGTATTAGTGTAAGGCACATTTTTTAATACACTTTCTAACACTTATTCTTTTATTAAGTGAAATTCATATGACTTTTACATTTTAAAAATGAGTCACACATAAAATGGTGTGATCCACACGAGTTTTTCACTCAACAAAAGAGTAAATGTTAAAGAGAATGTTGTTAGCACTCACCGAAAAGAAAAACCATATAGAAATTTATCAAGAAAATCAACCATAGTGGCTTCTTTAGTTGTACAACATGCTCGATCTTCTAAACATATATAATAGGAGGAGTACTACCAACACACTATATTTTTTTGACTAAAGGAACACACTATCTAATACACTATTCACATTCTACCAATTTTTTTTTATTCCCAACGCACTTTCTATTTGGTTGAAATCCAAACGAGTCCCTTAAAACATGTAGGCCTCATATAAATTTAGTTCGACCTATTTAAAATTCAATTAATTAGAGAGAGTATATTAAAAAAGTTTGTTAAAAAGTGTCCTGCTAGCCTAATTAATATAGTATATTTGGATGTACTTTTAAACTAAACCAACAAAATAAGATCGATCTAAATTGCCTCACAAAATAAACAAGTATCAGTACAAGACACATTTTTTGTGTGGAAGCATGGACATTATTTATTAATTATATATTTAATATAAGAAACTTGTTCTCCTTTAAATTAACTATTGTTCTTTAGTGTTGAAAAGTCATGAACAGACATCAGCAAGTCAGCAACATAATTAAACAAACATCGGCAAACTAAAAAACTGTCTATTTTATTTATCAGTATCGACCAATATTATAATTAAATAAATTAATGTGTTACAATATGCATATGCTGCATACATATTTTGACCTTCCATCAGCCAGTAGCATAACAAAACTAATATGAACCACTTCAGTTAAGCTATAAATAGCCCAACATATCATTCCCATTTCTTCAAAATATTCATCTTCCTTGAGTTATACTGCAATAGCAAACCACTTCACATCTTAACAATATTCCTAGTTATAAACACTGCATCAAGTCTGTTTTACTATCAAAGCTCCAAAATGGTAAGTGCTTTAATTGAAGTACAAATATATATATATACAGTTGTTCAAAATTTAAAATACATTTTTATTTATTTCAATACACTGATCAATTTGCACTTTTAACATTTTTAGGATGTTTTATATGTCAAACAAGCTTTGATATTTAAGCAAGTTTATACGAAACTTGTTAAAATCGAAAATCCGATGGAGAGTTTTTATTTGATCGATATTATCCAAAGGTCTGGCATTGAACACTACTTTGCTGAGGAGATCAAAGTGGCTCTTGAAAAACTACATTTGATATTGAACACCAATCCTATTGATTTTGTGAGTAGCCACGAACTCAATGAAGTTGCACTTGCATTCCGCTTGCTTAGACAAGGAGGCCATTATGTAAATGCAGGTTAGTTTAATACGCACCATATCCACATTTGAATATATATAATTTTACTAGGAGTTTTCAGTTAGTAAAATATTGATGAACTATAATTGTTGTGTAGATTTATTTGACAGCTTGATTAAGTGCAACAAAAGAATGTTTGAAGAAAAACATGGTGAGGATGTGAAAGGTCTCATTGCCCTTTACGAAGCATCACAACTAAGTATTGAAGGAGAAGATAGTCTTAACGATGTAGGATATCTCTGCCGTGAGCTTCTACATGGATGGCTATCAAGAAACCAAGAACACAATGAATCTTTATATGTTGCAAACACTCTTCTGAATCCACTTCACTACGGCTTGTCAAGATTCATGGATAAAAGCACATTAATCCATGATTTGAAGGCTGAGAAGGATTTGATATGTTTAGAAGAACTTGCTAAAATCAATTCCACCATAGTTAGGTTCATGAATCAGAATGAGACCATTGAAGTTTCCAAGTATGTTTTCTAATTAATTAAAAATCTATGTTGACCTTATAACTATTCAAAATTTAGATAGTGATCACTAACGTAATTATCTCTCAAATGATAGATGGTGGAAAGAACTTGGACTAGCAAAGGAGGTGAAATTTTCGGGGTATCAACCTCTAAAATGGTACACATGGCCCATGGCATGCTTTACAGATCCAAACTTTTCAGAACAAAGGGTTGAACTAACCAAACCTATCTCTTTAATTTATGTCATTGATGACATTTTTGATGTTCACGCGACATTGGATCAACTTACAATACTCACAGACGCTGTTAACAGGTATTAAATTTTAAATAAATATATACATCTCATCAGTTAGTTAAATCATATTTATAGTCCAACACTACGTGAGATTTAATATCAGTTAGTTTCGAGCCCATGATCTATAAAATATACCTTCGCAAAGATATAATGAATTACACCGATGCTTCATTCTCATACTTACTATGAAATGATTTCTTCATTCAGGTGGGAAATCACTGGTACAGAGCAACTTCCAAACTTCATGAAAATAGCTTTGAATGCACTTTATGACATTACCAATAATTTTGCTGAAATGGTCTGCAAAAAGCATGGATTCAACCCTATAGACACTCTTAAAAAATCGGTACACTAACTAGCCTTTTTTTTCCTCTCCCTTCATCATATATATAAATTATGTTTTCAAATGGCTGAGTATATATAAAATTATTTGCGTGAAACAGTGGGTACTCTTATTGAACGCTTTCATGGAGGAGGCTCATTGGTTGAATTCTGGTCACTTGCCAAGGGCGGAGGATTACTTGAATAATGGAATCGTGAGCACTGGAGTTCATGTTGTGCTTATACATGCATTCTTCCTGTTGGATCATGTTCATGGTATAACAAAGCAAACAATTGATATCTTGGATGAAAAGTTTCCAAATGTCATATATTCAGTGGCAAAAATTCTTCGTCTCTCTGATGATTTAGAAGGAGCTAAGGTAAGAAATATGTCTCCTAAATTAGAATATTAAACAAGTATTTGATTAAATTGTTCAACCAATTAACTCAATTGTAAAATGTAAAGTTCTGATGATAAGAATTATTTTTTATGGATGAATGCAGAGTGGAGATCAAAATGGTCTCGATGGGTCATACCTTGATTGCTACATGAATGAACACCAAGATATTTCCGGTGAAGATGTGCAAAGACATGTTGCTCACATGATTTCAAATGAATGGAAATGTCTCAATCAAGAAATTCTGGTTGCAAATCAGTTTTCATCATCATTTTCCAATTTTTGTCTGAATGCTGCTAGAATGGTTCCCCTCATGTACCACTATAAGAGCAACCCAAGCCTCTCTAATCTCCAGGAACATGTCAAGTCATTGATTAATGTTAGTGTTGGATGCAATTAGTACATTTTCAAATATTGTGATCTGTTGTGCATGTACAACATATTGATTTTGTAATTTCAGTTAGGCAATATTGTTTTCATGGTTTTTTAGTTATAACAAAGTCTTCCTTTATACTTCAACGTTTGTTGTGAGACTCTCATTGATGTGGGACTCTAAAGAGTATTAATATAAGATTGGTTAGAATCAAAATATGAAACAATAGTGTGGAATTTGTCGATCTTCTCATGTTTAAATGCCAAACCAAACCATAAAAGAATGAAGTTATAAAGTCAGGGGCCTAGCAGTGATAAGATGAAGATGCATTGCTAAATTATGAAAGAAAATGCCTAAATGGTGCTAATTTATATAAGATCACCAAGATCCATCACCAATGCTTTTTAAATATCACAGTGGTTGCTGTAAGCTGATAAAAAAAGTAATTATGAGGAAAAGGAAAATTGGCGATAAGGAAACTAAAGAGTATGTGATTGTCATCACATTGTTGAGATGCATTTAATCGGTGCAAGTTGATTATTCGATAATTGTAATGTGAAGCATAAGAAAAATATACCTCTCAATTCATTACTTATAAGTCATAACCTATGTAGCTGATAGCTACAGAATTGTATTCCCAATTCGAGCTCGGTGGACTCCAGAAATTAAGGGAGAAATAAAAGAGATAATAGAAAAATCTGAATAATATTCTGATTCATCAGCCAAAAGAAGCAAGAACTGCTTGGCACGACAACGTCACAATTGAAGCAGAGTCCCTTGGCATGACGTTCTTGCATTTCAGCCGGAGAAAGTTGGTGATTAGGGATCTGAGGAGAGGCCGTACCAGATCCAAGGACAGGTCTCGGGGAGGATGCCAGACCTATGTTGGAAGGTTTCAAACCCCGAAAAGGAACCTGACGAGATGCACAAAACTTGTCCTCTATAAGTATTTGCTCACTAGTACAAAAAAAAACCTTTTTAGTTTTGCTGCTTAAGTCAGTTCTCCCTGCCACCTGACTTTAACAAGTGACGCGGTGGTATTTTATTTGAATTTTGGTCATAACTTTACCTTATGAGTGCAGTGGCTATGTTTACTTTGGCATCACAAGTTCTATGAGTTTGTTATGATTAGTACATGTGTGTTTTGAATTTTGGTACTTCTTTTGACTAGTACATGTATTTTTTGTCCAACTCTTGCATGTATCTTTTGATCAGTACAACTTAAAGGTATAGGGTATTCTAAATTATATGAGCAGGAAAAAAAAAGTGGGATGCATATTCTGCATATGAGCATGGAAAAAAATTGAACTTCTAAGTCAAACAAAACTTTCACCAATACTTTGACGTCTGGAGCAAAATTAGGGGTAACCAAATCAAAGTGATCAAACAAGCACATGCAATAAAACAAGACAAAGGTGAAGAAAAAAACATGGTGATATTCGTTCATCCAGTTCAGCATCAAACACTCCCGCTCCAACATCAATCGAATGCTTTCATGTCAACCCCGATTGCGGCACTGCAAAATAATTCATTTCAATTCAATATCATCATATTGGTTACAAAAAATATCAAAAGGACAAAACTCAAGCTCTGGTCACCGTGAAACCCTTGTGAGAAGCTTGTACTTGTTCTTTTGGCTGACCAAACTGAGGTAAATAAACACAATCCTTAATTCAAAGTCATTTTCCTTAATTATGAAATAAAATTTGAAGCATGGCCAAACGAATTTGTAGGTGGAAAATGCAAATCAGAATATCAATCGCACCTATCTAATTTATGGACGTTGGAAGGCTATTTTGAGGGGGTTTGAGATGGCGTCCGGTTTGAAGGTGAATTTCTCAAAAAGTTGTTTAATTGGGTTAAACATCCCCACGGATTTCATGGACATGGCATTTGAGTTCCTTAATTGTAGTAGAGGGAGGATTCCCTTCATTTATCTCGGGCTACCGGTGGGAGCGAACCATGGTAGAGCCTCAACTTGGGAGAATTTAGTGGGGCATTTGAGTAAGAGGTTGAACTCTTGGCGTAATAAGTATATTAGCCTTGGAGGTTGAATTGTCTTGCTTAACTCGGTGCTAAATGCTATTCCTATTTATTTCTTGTCTTTTATAAAGATGCCGGTCAAAGTGTGGAGGAAGATTGTTAGAATTCAAAGAGAATTCCTTTGGGGTGGAGTGGAGGGGGGTAGGAAGATTGCTTGGGTTAGGTGGTCGAAGGTATGCTTACCTAAAGCTAGAGGCGGGTTGGGAGTGAGAGATATCCGTAAGGTTAATTTAAGCCTTTTGGCTAAGTGGCGGTGGAGGTTAATCCATGGTGATAACATGTTATGGAAAGAGGTGCTTAGTGAGAAATATGGCACGCGTGCGTTAAATGTGTTGGAGGATGGGTACATGAATTGGCCAGGGTATGCTTCAAAGTGGTGGAAGAATGTGGTGGGGTTGGAGCGGAGTGGAGGATCTAATTGGTTTATCTCGGAGGTGGTTAGAAAGGTTGGAAATGGTAACAAAACTAGTTTTTGGAATCATGTGTGGTTTCAAGGTAACCTTTGGATAATAAGAAGGTTCGTAAGGGTTATCGCTTTATTTGGCATGCATCGGTTTGGATGTTATGGAAAGCTAGGAATGATAAAATCTTCAATAATGGGGGGAGTGATGTGCTAAGGATTGTGGAAGATGTGAAGGTTTTGTCTTGGAGATGGAGTCTATCTAGGTTGGATATCCTCTCTTGTATGTTTTTTGAGTGGTGTTGGGACCTGAATGAGTGCTTGTCTCGGGTTTTGGGGTAGGGGGAGGGCGCTGTCCGGTTCTGTGTTGGTGGTGGCCTGTGTAGCAGCCTGCTGCTGTGATAGCAGAGCTGCGGCCAGACAGTTTTTTGCTGGAGTTTGGTTTCGGGTTGGTGTTTCTATGCCCTTGGAATTTGGTGCCTTAACCAGATTGCAGGGCCATAGCTTCATGCATCTTAGGGAGCGCTTTTGGGCCTTTTTTCATGGGTGCTCCGGGTATATCCGACACCTCTTTGTAGTTCGTTGTTTTGCATACCGCGTACGTCTTGTGCGGGTATTGCCTAATAATATTTGCCGTTTCAAAAAAGATAAAAAAATCGCACCTATCTGTATCATATTATCTTGTATACTTGTATAATTGACTTGAGCTTAGTAAATACTAAATGATCCTTAAAGTAGTTCTAATTGAAAGGATAACAGTTAAACTTGTAAAGTGTTTTTTAGTTCAAGAACATTCAAGGGGCTGTAGTGAAGTTTTTTTGTGATGCATTGAACTTGATTGCAACAATCTTTATGATGCCTACTTGAGAGCTGTCCAAAGGGGTAAATGTGATGTTGCTACATGCAGATAAACCAATATATTATATTTGGGATGTTCAATAGAAACTATAAACTAAGCAACAAATTAAGATGTATCTAAAGTGCCTCACAAAATAAACAAATTATGAGTGTAAGGCACATTTTTTGTGTGGAAGCATGGACATTAATTATTAATTATATATTTAATATAAGAAACATATTCTCCATTAAACTAATTATTGTTATTTTGTGTAGAAAGTCATAAATAGACAGCACCAAGTCAGTAACATAATGCAACAAACATTGGCAAACTTAAACTGCTTATTTTATTTATCAGTAGCCACCCAAATTATAATTGAATAATTTAATGTGTTACAATACATATTTTGACCTTCAATAGCTCAAAAGAACAAATATAAACATGTGCAATGCAATGTTAAGATATAAATAGCTCCACATATCATTTCCATTTCTTCAAACTAACCATCTTCCTTGAGTTATTGTCTTTGTATACTGCTATAGAAAACCACTCCACTTCACTTCTGTTTTACTGTCAGAGAATTAATTTTCAGAATGGTAACTATTTTGTTAATTGAAGTACAAATATATGCAGTTGTTCTACATTTACAATATATCTTTATTTCAATGTTCTGAACAAATTGCACTTTTACATTTTCAGGATGTTACATATGTCAAACAAGCTTTGATATTTAAGCAAGTTTATAAGAAACTTGTTAAAATCGAAGATCCGATGGAGAGTTTTTATTTGATCGATATTATCCAAAGGTTTGGCATTGAACACTACTTTACTGAGGAGATCAAAGTGGCTCTTGAAAAGCTACATTTGATATTGAACACCAATCCTATTGATTTTGTGAGTAGCCATGAACTCTATCAAGTTGCACTTGCATTCCGCTTGCTGAGACAAGGAAGCCATTATGTAAATGCAGGTTTGTTTAATACGTACCCTCTCCACATTTGAGTATTTAGTTAGTAATACAGTGACTAACTATAATTCTTGTGTAGATTTATTTGACAGCTTGAAGTGTAACAAAAGAATGTTTGAAGAAAAACATGGTGAAGATGCGAAAGGTCTCATTGCCCTTTACGAAGCATCACAACTAAGTATTGAAGGAGAAGATAGTCTTAACGATGTAGGATATCTCTGCCGTGATCTTCTACATGGATGGCTATCAAGAAACCAAGAACATAATGAAGCTATACATGTTGCAAACACACTTCAGAATCCACTTCACTATGGCTTGTCAAGATTCATGGATAAAAGCACATTAATCCATGATTTGAAGGCTGCGACGGATTTGATATGTTTAGAGGAACTTGCTAAAATCAATTCCACCATACTTAGGTTCATGAATCAGAATGAGACCATTGAAGTTTCCAAGTATGTTTTCTAATTAAAAATCTATGTTGACCTTATAACTATTCAAAATTTAGATAGAGATCACTAACGTAATTATTCTCTCAAATGATAGATGGTGGAAAGAACTTGGACTAGCAAAGGAGGTGAAATTTTCGGGGTATCAACCTCTAAAATGGTACACATGGCCCATGGCATGCTTTACAGATCCAAACTTTTCAGAACAAAGGGTTGAACTAACCAAACCTATCTCTTTAATTTATGTCATTGATGACATTTTTGATGTTCACGCAACATTGGATCAACTTACAGTATTCACAGATGCTGTTAACAGGTATTAAATTTTAAATAAACATATACATCTCATTATTTAGTTAATTCATATATATAATTATAGTCATTTACTAAGTGAGATTTAATATCAGAATTTGCCACAAAGGGTTTGTAGCGCATGATCTATAAAAAATATACCTCATATATACAAATATTACATTGATGCTTCACACTAATACTTACTATGAAATGATTTCTTAGGTGGGAATTCACCGGTACTGAGCAACTTCCAAACTTCATGAAAATATCTTTGAATGCACTTTACGACATTACCAATAGGTTTGCTGAAATGGTCTACAAAAAGCATGGATTTAACCCTATAGACACACTAAAAAAATCGGTACACTAACTATCCGTCTTTTTTTATTTCATCATATATATATATATAAATTATTTTTTTCAAAAGGCTGATTATATAAAAATATTTGGGTGAAACAGTGGATACTCTTATTGAACGCTTTCATGGAAGAGGCCCATTGGTTAAATTCTGGACACTTGCCAAGAGCAGAGGATTACTTGAACAATGGAATTTTGAGCACTGGAGTGCATGTTGTGCTTGTACATGCATTCTTCCTGTTGGATCATATTAATGGTATAACAAAGCAAACAATTGATATCTTGGATGAAAAGTTTCCAAATGTCATATATTCAGTGGCAAAAATTCTTCGTCTCTCTGATGATTTAGAAGGAGCTAAGGTAAGAAATATGTCTCCTAAATTAGAATATTAAACAAGTATTTGATTAAATTGTTCAACCAATTAACTCAATTGTAAAATGTAAAGTTCTAACGATAAGAATTATTATTTATGGATGAATGCAGAGTGGAGATCAAAATGGTCTTGATGGGTCATACCTTGATTGCTACATGAGTGAACATCAAGATATTTCCGGCGAAGAAGTTCAAAGACATGTTGCTCACATGATTTCAAATGAATGGAAATGTCTCAATCAAGAAATTCTGGTCGCAAATCAGTTTTCAGCATCATTTTCCAATTTTTGTCTCAATGCTGCAAGAATGGTTCCCCTCATGTACCACTATAAGAGCAATCCAAGCCTGTCTAATCTCCAGGAACATGTCAAGTCATTGGTTAATGTTAGTGTTGGGTGCAATTAATACATTTTTAAATATTGTGATCTGTTGTTTATGTACAACATACTGATTTGTAATTTCAGTTAGGCAATATTGTTTTCCTGGTTCCTTTACACTTCGACATTTGTTGTGAGACTTTAAAGAGTATTAATATAAGATTAGTTAGAATCAAAATATGAAACAACAGTGTTAAATTTGTCGATCTTCTCTTGTGTCTGTGCCATAGTAAAATGATGGAACGGTAATCATATCTATTATTGGGGAATTTGCTTTGAGTTTTGGTTCCATCGAAGTCGGCAAAACAATTACTTACTCGTGACAATATATCTTGACAAAACTCCTTTAATCTAAGATCCTGTAATACTAAACTTGAAATTCAAAGAATCTAAATATCTGAAAATTGCATGCTGAAGTTATTGTTTATCTAGCTTTGTTAATATTTTCAACAAGTTAAAAGCTTACGCTAACCAAACCATAAAGGAATGAAGTTATTAAATCAGGGGCCTGGTGATAAGCATTACTAAATTATTGAGTTTACTCTCATTACAAGGCGGAGGTTGAGTGTGATCGGGTCATGGTTCTTGTCAAATCCATAACTGCATGTGAAGCACATGAAAAATATACCTCTGAGTTCTAATGATCAACAAAGCATGCTTTTTCAAAAAAATAATCAACACAGCATAAAAGTTTCATCTCAGAATATTATTTTTCATTCTATAATGATTTTTGAGTTTACAACAATATCTATACTTGAAACCTAGCTCTTCTAGGATGTTTGCTTCTATATTAGAAGCATTGGTCACTATCATATTTCTTTATAATATGGGATCTATGACATTCCAGGATATGTGGTTGGCTAGCGTTGTATTATGAATTTATGATGATTAGTGATTTATTTATGTTTTTCAGGAAAATGATTCATTCATGAAGTTAAAGTTATTAACAAGTTTGGTTTATTTAAACATCAGGAGCTGTGTGCTTAGAGAAGTTACTAATCCTGATAGAGCAAGGCTCTCTGTGGCAACATTTCATGACCCAGCCAAGACAGTCAAAACCTTCCTTGTTTCTGAACTAATCAATGATTCATCACCAGCTGAGAAGAAAATATTGATGCAGTTGTTATTGAATCTTGAGTTAGTGTTTTTTCTTTCTGTTGATTGTAATTCAAAGTTCAAACTAGAAAATAGGAAGTAGTTGTTGCTTGTCATGTAGCTTACAAGGTTGTTAATTTGAATGGTTACTTGCCTGACAAGTAACTACGATTAGTGAGTGTTAATCTCCTCTATAAAAGGAGTAATACACAGTTTTAACAACCACTTCTTCATTCAACAATGTCATTCAATAACAAGTGTGTTTCATATACTTCTTTCTCTCTAATTCATCAAAAGTTTGGGTTGGGATCCTCTCCATTTCCCAAATAAATTGACCTATGTAACACCAACACTTCTGACGGAAGGCGTGTCCAGTGTGTGACACATGCTTATTTGACACGGACACATGTAATTACATTCAATTTTGTCATTTTTTCAAATTATTACCGATGTCAACGTGTTACGTGTTCGTGTATGTGTTAATGCTTCATAAGTTATAACTCAAGCTGTGGATATGGAAAATTAGTTGAATATGTGATATGTTTGTTTTTTGTGTGATGTGTTTTGTTTATATATATGAAGCAAGCACTTTATAGAATCACTGTTATATTGGCATTCATTTAGAATAATCACTTTTCATTTCAGTAGAGTATTTTGGAAATACATTTGCCTTAAATACAAGCATTGCTAGTGGTGGAGCCAGACCAAAAAAGTTTGAGGTGGCCGCAATCAAAATAAACTAAAATATATAAATCATATAATATACGTTCATAAAAAATTTAAACTAAACAATACTTAAAACCGATCATAAAAAAAAAAACTATGTGACAAATACTCAAAGTGATGCTTTACGCGTCTCGAGTGACTTGAAATCATCAATAATTGACTCGAAACTAATACATGTACTAATCTTCTTTTCACTATAAACTGTCATGCTATTTGCTAGAAACCCAAGTCTCATCTTGTTTCTCAACTTAGACTTGATAATTTTCATTGCTGAAAAAGATCTTTCAGTTGTGGCTGTAGAAACCGGAAGAGTCATAATAAGGCACAATAATCTATTAATCAATAAGTAATTTTTGGTTTGTCCAGTTGCAACCAAACATGAGCATAATTCTTGAATAGTTGATAAATTCTTCAAACTTGGCAATCTGTGAGCATAAAAAAGGAAGGGTCGAAGTTGAAATTGCAAATTACTATCACTGAAATCCATGGAATAATACTTTTCAACAAGAGTACATATAGTATCAATGTTAAAAGATTTATAACTATCACCAGGAGACAAAGCACAACTTAGAGTCAACAAATTCATCGCTTGCCCACTAAACATGCTATTCAACTCTTGTAATTGTTTGTCAATGGTAGTAAAAAAAAATCAACTCTAAAATAATGCTCTATTGTGACCTGATTCTGTTCAAGACGAGAGCGTCCAAATCTTGTTGCTGAATGACAATCATTAAGGTCAGGAATCTCAATATCACTAAAAGATACCACACTAGCAAACAACTTATCCCAACCATTTTCTCTCAAATCATGAATATGGAATGGGGTTCAGTATATAATTTTGATTTTTTTAAGGAATGGGGTGGCTGTGGCCTACCCTCGTCCTTAGTGGCTCTGCCACTGCGCATGGCTAAACTGATTTGTATGTGCAAATCAGAATATGCATGACACCTATCTGTATCCAACTATCTTTTATACTTGTAGTATAATTGACCTGAGCTTAGTGAAGTAAATACTAAATACTATTCACGAACCTTCTAGTTTGAATTAATATGTGAATAGTTACATTGAATGGGAAACATTTAAGTTTTTTTTTTTTAAGGAAGGGAAACATTTAAGTTTGAGTTGATAGCTCAACTGATTTTGAGTAAGGGATAAGAAATTAAATGTCATAGGTTTTAAGGATCTTTTATTAATGATCCTTAGTTTTTTATCACTTAAAAATATAGCGTATTTTAATTTTAGTCTATAATAAAAATGGGATGCTTTCATCCTCCCTTTTTTTTTTCTTTCATTTTTGAACCCTAGTTAACGTTTATGTCCAACTCATGTATGTTTATACCATGTTCAAGAAAATATTAAAATTATGTATAATAAGAACCAAAAACGAAACAAATTTTTCTGAGGGTGAAAACATCTTGTTTTTTTATTGTTAGGGATTAAAATTAAAATTTGTTATATTTTAACGGATGAAAAACTTATTTAACTATTATTATTATTATTATTATTATTATTAGGGTTAAATATGTTTTTCGTCCCTATAAATATAACGAATTTTGATTTTAGTCCCTACAAAATTAAACTGAATGTTTTCATCCTCACAAAATTTTTTATTTTGTTTTTGGTCCTTAATGGATATAATTTTAACTTGTTTTTGACATTTTTTGAACATAATATAAATATATAAATGTCGAATATAATAAACGGACATAACATGGATACAATTTGAACATAAAAGAGTTATAATTTTGCCATTTATATGAACATAAAATGGCCATTAAGGACGAAAAACAAAATAAAAAAAGTTGTGAGGATGAAAACATTCAATTTAATTTTTTAGAGACTAAAATCAAAATTCGTTATATTTATAATGACGAAAAACTTATTTAACCCTTATTATTATTATTATACAGTATTGTAGTAACTCAGTAATGTATTTTGCTCTCAGAACAAAAAAACCTCAATGATGTATTTTATGCTTCATTCTTGATTCCACGTATTACTACTATATTTGTAAGTAAAATCATGCATTTTAACAAGTAAAGTTGGGTCTAGCGGAAGTGTTTACTCTCTCAAACTGTGACGAGTTAAAATTCAAATTTTGATTGAGAGAAGTGTGTGTAGTGTTGTGTCTTAAGTTGTATAACTTTGGGTGAAGTTAAAATACATGTTATATTTAATTAGTTAAAATACATACGAGTTCTACCAAATCATGTAGGTCCATATAAATATAATGAGACTATATGAATTTTAACCAATCAAAAAGAATGTGTTGAAAAGTGTGTTAAAATGTGTTAATAACATTTCTCTTACCAAATAATGAAGAAAAGATAAATGTTAAAAACATTTTCTTTTTAACACACTATCTAACACTCATATTTTTCTTGGATGAAAATAATATAAGTCTCATATTTTGGAAATGAGTCTCACATAAAGTAGTGAGATCCATATGATTTTTTAACATAATAATAGAGTAAGTGTTAGAAAGAGTGTTGATAACACTTTTCATAAAGAAAAATCATATAGAAATTTATCAAGAAAATCACCCAACGCAGCTTCTTTACCTTTATAATTTACTCAATCTTCTAAACATATATATTACGAGGAGTGCTAGCAACACACTATTTAATATACCAGCTCCAACACATTTTCTGATCGGTTGCAATTCAAAGGAGTAGTCATACTAAATCATATAGGTCTCACATAAATTTAATGAGACCCTTTTTTTTACGTTTAGTGAAACCCATTTAAAATCCAACTAAAAAGAGTGTGTTAGTTGCATAATTCTTTATATTATATTTGAATGTCGAATAGAAACTTTAAACTATACCAACGAATACAGATCGATATAAAGTGCCTCACAAAATAAACAAGTATTAACGTAATGCACATTTTTTGTGTGGAAGCATGGACATTGATTATATATTTAATATAAGAAACATGTTCTCCTTTACATTAAATTTTGTTTTGTTATTTAGTGTAGAAAGTCACGAATAGACAACATGAAGTCAGCAACATAATGCACCAAATATTGGCAAACTTAAACTGCCTATTTTATTTATCAGATGCCATCAATAATATAACTAAATAAATTAATGTGTTACAATGCACATGCTGCATACATATTTTGACCTTCAATATACAAGTAGCTCAAAAGAACAAACGTGTGCAATGTATTGTTTAACTATAAATAGCTCCACATATCATTCTCATTTCTTCAAAATAACCATCTTCCTTGAGCTATAGCAAACCACTTCACAGTTCACATCTTAACAATATCCTCACTATAAACACCGAACCAAGTCTGTTTTATTATCAAAGCATTAATTTCCAGAATGGTAAGTATTTTAATTGAAGTAAAAATATATACAATTGTTCTAAATTTACAATATCTTTTTATTGCAACGTTCTGATCAATCTACACTTTTACATTTTCAGGATGTTACATATGTCAAACAAGCTTTAATATTTAAGCAAGTTTATAAGAAACTTGTTAAAATCGAAGATCCCATGGAGAGTTTTTATTTGATCGATATCATCCAAAGGTTTGGTATTGAACACTACTTTGCTGAGGAGATCAAAATGGCTCTTGAAAAGCTACATTTGATATTCAACACCAATCCTATTGATTTTGTGAGTTGCCATGAACTCTATGAAGTTGCACTCGCGTTCCGCTTGCTGAGACAAGGAGGCCATTACGTAAATGCAGGTTAGTTAAATACGTACCCTCTCTACATTTGAATATTATATAAGTTTACTAGTATTAATTAGTAATATAGTGACTAACTATAATTGTTGTGTAGATTTATTTGACAGCTTGAAGTGTAACAAAAGAATGTTTGAAGATAAACATGGTGAGGATGTGAAAGGTCTCGTTGTCCTTTACGAAGCATCACAACTAAGTATTGAAGGAGAAGATAGTCTTAACGATGTAGGATATCTCTGCCGTGAGCTTCTACATGGATGGCTATCAAGAAACCAAGAACATAATGAAGTTATACATGTTGCAAACACTCTTCAGAATCCACTTCACTATGGTTTGTCAAGATTTATGGATAAAAGCACATTAATCCATAATTTGAAGGCTGAGAAGGATTTGATATGTTTAGAGGAACTTGCTAAAATCAATTCCACCATAGTTAGGTTTATGAATCAGAATGAGACCATTGAAGTTTCCAAGTATGTTTTCTAATTAAAAATCTATGTTGACCTTATAACTATTCAAAATTTAGATAGAAATCACTAACGAAATTATTCTCTCAAATGATAGATGGTGGAAAGAACTTGGACTAGCCAAGGAGGTGAAATTTTCGGGGTATCAACCTCTCAAATGGTACACATGGCCCATGGCATGCTTTACAGATCCAAACTTTTCAGAACAAAGGGTTGAACTAACCAAACCTATCTCTTTAATTTATATTATTGATGACCTTTTCGATGTTCACGGGACATTGGATCAGCTTACAATATTCACAGACGCTGTTAATAGGTAATAAATATTGAATAAATATATACATCACGTTTGTTAATATACGCGCGCACACACACACAAACATAATTATATAAATATACCTCAGCAAAGATATACAAATATTACATTGATGCTGCACTCTGATACTTACTATGAAATGATTTCTTGATGCAGGTGGGATATCACTGGCACAGAGCAACTTCCAAGCTTCATGAAAATATCTTTGAATGCCCTTTACGACATCACCGATAATTTTGCTGAAAAGGTCTACAAGAAGCATGGATTCAACCCTATAGATACTCTTAAAAAATCGGTATACTAACTAACTGTCATTTATATTTTATCATATATATAAATTATTCTTTCAAATGGCTGAGTATATATAAAATTATTTGGGTGAAACAGTGGATACGCTTATTGAACGCTTTCATGGAAGAGGCTCATTGGTTGAATTCTGGTCACTTACCAATGGCAGAGGATTACTTGAACAATGGAATTGTGAGCACTGGAGTGCATGTTGTGCTTATACATGCATTCTTCCTGTTGGATCATGTTAATGGTATAACAAAGGAGACAATCGATATCTTGGATGAAAAATTTCCAAATGTTATATATTCAGTGGCAAAAATTCTTCGTCTCTCTGATGATTTAGAAGGAGCTAAGGTAAGAAATATGTCTCCTAAATTAGAATATTAAACAAGTATTTGAGTAAATTGTTCAACCGATTAACTCAATTGTTTAAAGTAAATTTCTAATGATAAAAATTATCATGGATGAATGCAGAGTGGAGATCAAAATGGTCTTGATGGGTCATACCTTGATTGCTACATGAGTGAACACCAAGATATTTCCGGTGAAGACGTGCAAAGACATGTTGCTCACATGATTTCAAATGAATGGAAGTGCCTCAATCAAGAAATTCTGGTCGCAAATCAGTTTTCATCATCATTTTCCAATTTTTGTCTCAACGCTGCTAGAATGGTTCCTCTCATGTACCACTATAAGAGCAATCCAAGCCTCTCTAATCTCCAGGAACATGTCAAGTCATTGATTAATGTTGGTGTTGGACGCAATTAGTACATTTTCAAACATTGTGTTTTGTTGTTTTAGCACAACATATTGATTTTGTAACTTAAATTAGGCAATATTGTTTTCATGGTTCTCTTGGTACTAATTTCCCATTTGTTTATTGGTACTCAAACCTTGTACTTCAAGTAAACTATAGGCATTGCAATTGGACTTTCTTAATCTTACAGCTAACTGCAATTGGACTTTTCTATTAAGGTCATTTACAAAATAATGGTGAAAGTGAAGTGTGCCATGTTTCTATCAAAAGCTTAATATATCCATTTTGGAATTCATCTAGAAGAATGGTGCATTACTAAATTATGAAGGAAAATGCCTAAATGGTGCCACATGACTAAAATGAATCTTATACCATGTTGTCAAGGTGACTAAAGTACATTGAACTAAAGGGTTTGTAATTGTCATCACATTGCTGAGATCCATTTAATCAGTGCAAGTCAATTATTCAATGCTGTAATGTTACTTATTTAGATATTGAGGCAAACTTTCAATTAAAACTAATTATGCGAACAATTGTGTTTTTCTGATTGTGTTTACGATCATTGCCGGATGGACGTTGAGTGTATAGGATGTGTGCTCATGTTTCTATACATGAAAGCATAAAAGTTTCATTTCAAAATATTATCTTTCATTCTATAATGAGTTTTGAGTTTACAACAATATCCATACATGAAACCAAGCTTTTATAGGATATGTGGCTGGCTAGCATTGTTTTATGATGGTTAGTGACTTCTTTATATTTTCTTGATAAATCATTCATTCAAGAAATTGAAGTTGTTAACAAGTTTGGTTTATTTTGATAGAGCAAGGCTCTCTGTGGCAACATTTCATGACCCAACCAAGACAGTCAAAACCACTAATCAATGATTCATCACCGGCTAAATCATGGTATACCAAAGCACAGTTATTGAATCTTGAGTTAGTGTCTTTTCTTTCTGTTGATTGTAATTCAAACTAGAAAATAGGAAGTGGACATGGTTACTTGCCTAGCAAGTAACTACGGTTAGTGAGTGTTATCCTCTTCTATAAAAGGAGTAATACACAGTTTTAACAACCACTTCTTCATTTAACAATGTCATTCAATAACAAGTGTCTCTCATATACTTCTTTATCTCTAATTTAATAACAAGTGTCTTTCATATACTTCTTTCTCTCTTTAACAACCACATTTCTAAAACTTTGATAATGGAACAAATTGAGAGAATAAAAATGGAGGAAATCTTAACTCCAAAAGTTCATAGAATGTTATGTTAGGTTTCAAAACCAAATCTTTCGACCTCATACCTCAACCTTGTTTTAGTCTAGAAAAGTAACAGAGTGCGGAAGGTAGAAAATTATTTATCATTGGAGGGTTAATTGGTCTGGGAATTAAAATACTTTTTTTTCTTCCCTTTTTATTCCTTACAAATATACCACTATTTGCTTTAGATCCTTGATATTTTATTCTTATTGGATTTGGTCCATGTAAATGTAGAATTTTTAAATTTAGTCACACCAAATAATGATTAAAATGAGTATTATAAAGACCAATTTCAATATGAACATATTTGGCTTATTTATGTAATTTGTCCCTGCAAATATGCGTCATTTGATTTTCGTCTCTGAACTTACTAATATTTTCAAACAACCAATGCAGTTATTAATCACTTTAGTTTTTGTCCTTAATATCATTTTCTCACTGATGTGGACAATGATTACTGATGTCAGGGGAGGTTTTACCCCCCCCCCCCCCCCCCCCCCCCCCCCCCCCCCACCCCCCCCCCCCCCCCCCCCCCCCCACCCCCCCCCCCCCCCCCCCCCCCGCCCACCT
>Ga0228710_1005890_pt1 | contig 18869 bp, 18 predicted proteins | sample MedpolnodulmetaG_FD_177995 | JGI IMG/M metagenome (GOLD analysis project Ga0228710, IMG submission 177995) | Root nodule microbial communities from Medicago polymorpha collected in Santa Monica, California, United States - pink nodules | ecosystem: Host-associated > Plants > Roots > Nodule...
TTTTCTCATTCTAATTTTTTTTTTTATTTTTTTTTTTTTTTTTTTATTTTTTTTTTTTTTTTCTTTTTTTTTTTTTTTTTTTCTATGTTACTTTTTATGCCTGTGTTCATAGTTCTGAGCTTCTATTTATGGTGTTAACTGGGTTATTTTATAACTTTTGTTTTTTCTGTTTTTATGAGTTGAACTTTTGTTTTTCCTTTTCATGATGTTTAGATATAGAAGTGCATTTTACATGTTTCTTATATAAGATTCTTTGTTTCTCCCTTTTTCTATGTTGCTTTCTATGCTTATGTTCATTGTTCTCAGCTTCTAACTTTGGTTTTATTCTATTTAATTGTCTTGTAAATTATTTCTTTCTATTAATTTTTGTTTTGGGTTTTTCCTTTTTTGAAGGCAAGAAGTCCATTTTATTTATCAGAAAATCTTCCAAGTGGTGACCAAATTAGAAGGTACTTGTATCTAAACAACAAAACACACTTTCCTTTTTCGATAGGAATTTGAGATTTTCCTGAAAAATTGAGAGACTAATTAGTGTCTATGTGTTTAATATTTCTATAGAGATGGGAAAATCAAGAGAAGGGTGCCACCCCTTTCATCATCTTCTCCCCAAGATGATAAATTCAGATTCAACGTCGATAATGAAAACCAAAATCCGAATTTGGTTACTCCTCAATTTAAGTCCATGAAGGCTTTGATCAAGTCAAGTGAAGAGAAGAAGAAGCTAGTTGATGACACATTGCAAGACAGTACGGAGGTGCCTTCGTTGAAACCAACTCTTTCTGCGAAGAATTTGTTTTCGAGACGGCCTATTCTGAATCAAATCACAGAATTCTGCAATGAATTGAAGAGACTGGCATTAAGAGCCAGGGAGAGAGAAAATGAAGAAAATTTGAACCCTGTAGAGAGTAAAGAAGAAGAGGTTGTTGTTGTGCACGAGAAGACCTCGCCGGTGAACGTTTTGGCAGAGTTGGATAGAAGAGAGAAAGAAAGGAAACCACTGCTTGAAATGGGTAAGGCTGAAAGGTTGGAAGGGATGTGTGTTAAAGGGAAGCTAAACAGAAAAAAGTAAGCATTCTCTCCCTTATAATCTGTGTTTCTTTATCTTTAGTGAATAGTGAGTAGTGAATGTAGTCAAAAAGTTACTTGATCATTGATAATAATCTGATATTTCAAACTGATTTGTCAAGTTTACGATCCAAATCAATGTAGGACATATGGTGATGATTCAATTGATTACATTGCTATCTATGTAACACCGACACTTTAGTTTGAAGGCGTGTCCTAAGTCTTGCACGTGTGACAATGTCTAACACCGACACATGCGGGTGGTTACATTCAATGACTTTCAATTTTTTAAATTATTACCGCTATCTTAGTTTAAGAATTGTTTCCAATGTCCATACCAGTGTCAGTGTTTTATAGGTTGCTAAGGTAGGCAATAGGTCCATGTTAGATGGGAAATTTGATGGTGAAACATTACAAATATTCGGACAATGCATAACTTATACAAATTATTGGCTAAATTATCTTTTTTTAACTTCAGTGGCTAACTCTTTGCTTTAGTTGTACCTACAATATTTCCCAGTACTCCAAATCTTGTACTATTTCCTTGGTTAATCATTTTTGTATAACGCTTGTATCGTGCAGAAGACTTGATGAAGCAGAAAACATGCCTATAACTCTTGACTTGGAGAATCTAAGACAAAAGAGGGAGAATAGCTTACTACAAGTTCGTACAAATCCACCTTCTCCTCAGTGTTTTTCTGCTGGGCTCAATAACCCTAACCCCTCAAAAGGTTCCAGATCCCGGCTAATGGTATGTCCCAACCTATATGATTAAACTATTCATATTCATGGATTATTTACAGACAATGGTTATCTTTAGATTAGACAAAATCAAACTATAGCATCAACAAAATATAATAAGCCTAAAGAGATTCATTGATAGATTTCATGAACTGACATTAAGGTAGCTCCATATTAAGAGAGCGATATATTCTATCTGAATTTTCAGTCACTATCGTATTGATCATGTTTATAAAATTTTAGCTAGATTAATCTAAAACTATTTAATCTGTCAATTGGAAGAGGAAGAGGTCTTTGACCACGTTTAATCTTGAATGAGGAGTGTGTGCTTATGACTTCCCTTTATGATCTTCTAAAATGCTGCACCCTCTTTAGAGAAGCAGTAATGGTATAAAAAGAGATCTGATGATGAGGTTTATCATGCAGGAGAGAGGAATACTTAAAGAAGTTGAGCAAAACAAGGAAGTTGCAAAGGACTCACCAGCACAAAACAACAAAAGTATTACAATCTCTGATGGAAGAGAAACAAAAGCCTTGGACATGTTTTGGTTCTTCAAGCCTTGCACAACATTATCAAGCTGATTCTCATTGAAATTAAACTGGGTCATTAGTGATTATGAATTCATTCATTCTTTCATTTGTTTTCTTCAATACTATTTATATATTGTACTCATGGAGCAAAACTATTTATATATTTTCATATCTTAATAACACATTATTGTACCAATGATATAGGAATCTGAAACTGATGATTCAATATACACCTGTACTGAACCTAACATTTGTCAATAAATTGTTACCTTCAATGCCTCTGACTTTTTTATTTTTTTTTGAAAGTGTAAGTCAAAAAACTTAGCCCTTACATTCAAGAATGATACTCAATTTAGTCCTCTCATCAGAATATTTTGTTAGGAGACATTCAACCTCCTTTATTTATATGAGGAAGACACATCCGTTCTCGAATTGAGATAATTGTTATCATTAATTTCTATATTTTATCATTGGTAAGATTAATTTTCATATCTTATCAATGATGCTTTCATCTTCTAACTTCCATTCATCTTCAAACTTTATTTCATCTTCAAACTCTCATTCATCTGCAAACTTCATTTCATCAATGAAGTCCATTTCTTCTTCAAACTCCATTTCATCCACGAGTTCCATTTCTCTCATACGCGATTCATTTAAAGAAATTGATCAACGTTTTGTTTACCGGTGTTTTTGGTAAACAAGAAGACTAGTTTTGATTATTACAAACATGATCAAACTAGAAGTCCTAGGATAGCAGTCAAAAATATCTGGTCTATGTACTAATTAGATGTAAAATCTGCTTTTCTCAATGGTGAGTTAGAAGAAGAAGTATATGTGAATCAACCACCAGGATTTGAGATAAAGGGAAAGGAGGAGTATGTGTATAAGCTTGATAAAGCTCTGTATGGTTTAAAGCAAGCTCCAAGAGCTTGGAATAAGAAAATAGACAATTTTCTTGTTCAGCAAGGCTTCATGAAGTGTGTAAATGAACATGGAATTTACTTCAGAAACACCACTAATAAGCTCACTATATGCTTATATGTGGATGACATGATAGTTACTGGAAATAATGAAGGATTTTAAGAAGAACATGATGAAGAAGTTTGAGATGTCTGATCTGGGCAATCTCACATATTTTTTGGGAATTGAGTTTGAAATGAATTCACAAGGAATTCTGATTCATCAAAGGAAATATGCACAAGATGTTTTGAAGAGGTTCAATATGCTGAATTGCAAACCAATTTCAACTCCAGTTGACACATGAGTGAAATTGTCTCTGGTAAATGACGAGAAAGAAGTGAATCCAACCTTATTCAAACAAATTGTGGTCTCATTAAGGTATTTATGCCATACAAGACCTGATATTGCATATGGTGTAGGTTTGATAAGCAGATACATGGTGAAACCTACCACCTCACATCTAGTTACAGCTAAAAGGATTCTTAGATATGTGAAGGGAACAAGCAGTTATGGCATCCAGTACTCTAAGAATCAGAGTGGTGAACTAGTAGGTTACTCATACTCTGATTGGAGTGGAGATAAAGATGACAAAAAAAGTACTGCAGCTTATGTGTTCATGATTGGAAATGCAGCTTTTTCATGGAGTTCTAAGAAGGAATCAATGGTTGCACTATCTTCTTGTTAATCTGAATACATTGTAGCTTCCATGACAGCATGTCAAGCTCAATGGATCAACATGCTACTGATGGAATTACAACTGGTGAAAGATGAGAAGATGGAGCTCAAAATTGATAGCAAGTCACCTAGAGACTTGGCAAAACATCCAGTGGCACATGGCAGGAGTAAGCATATTGAAACCAAATTTTACTTTCTAAGAGATCAAGTGAACAATGGAAAGCTGGAAATAAAGCATTGCAAAACAGATGAGCAGATAGCAGACTTGCTCACAAAGCCATTGAAGTCAAGCAGCTTTGATTACTTGAAGAAGAAGTTGGGAATGACTGAAGCATCTAACTAAATGAATTAAGGAGGTGTATTGGATTAGTAATTCATTTTTAGTTAGAATTAGTTTTATCTTTGCTTAGTAGTTTGTTTAGAAACTTGCATATGAAGTAACTAACTCAAGTTACTTGTATGTGAAGTAATGTGTTTGTTTTAGTTGTTTGTTACATCACTTGATGTATAAATACCTCATAGCACTTGTGTTTGTTAACGACCCCCAAAAATTGCATTTAAAAAAAAAACTAGTTCATGTGTTACTTCATTATTTTTGAAAAAAAAAAAGATTTTGAAAAAAAGTTAATCCTAATAACCTTTAATTTTAGTGTCAAAATAGATTTTTTTGGTAAAATAAGTTTTGTAAAAACCTTAAACAAACACTTTAAAATGACAAAGATGACTTTTTTTATATAAAAATATAGAGAAAAAATCTAAAACAAGCGTGCTTTTTATCTAGGATCTATTTTTAGTATGTGAGACACACGTTTATTTCATTAAATAAAAGAACAAATGTTAAAGTAAGAGTGTTGTTAGCGTTCCTAAAGTTTCTAACGTTGATATGTTTACACGAAAAGAAAAAAAAATGGGAACTAATTAGAATAACAAATTATACGTATAGACGAGTTATGGTCATATATATGCTAGTTTTTGAGAGATTATTTTAATGGTAAGCTTGATCTTCAACTTTTTTATCGTCGTACTTTGCATTTTCGAAGGTTATGGTCATCATGTTGTTGGCATAATACAAAATAGTTTGGTGTATGTGTTTATAATTAAGAGTTTAATGGTAGTTTTTTTAGTGAGAGAAACTTTACTTTTTTTTATAAGTTCTCTTACTTTTTTCTCATCTAGGAAGGGTGGTTTTAGGTAATTTTTGACCTAGAATCACCTATTTGCATCTTTTTTCCCCTTTCTTTCAATCAAAATAACTAATTTTTACATATATCAAGTTTGTTCTTGTGATTTTTTGTGATTTTGTTGTCTGAGTGCGACGTTGTGTTGTTCATCGTCTTGTGCGGCGTTGTTTGATTTCGCGTCTTGTTATAGTGTTTGTTTGGTTCATATTGAAAGACCACCTTTAGTCAATCACAGAATCACACAATGATTTGGACATCAATATTGCAGATCCTGAAGCATGAATGTTATGGCGATTTAGATTTTATCAAATTATTTGTAGGTATTTTGCTGTTGTATGCTATTAACTTGGGTTATGTGAGTTTGTTCACAAATTCACCCTTTACGTTTTTAGCGATGATGTTGATGATGTTATTGCATCTTATGTATTTTATTAATTTGAAATAATGAATATCATTTTGTTTTTGTAAAAAAAAAAAAAAGACTTTAATGGTTGAGGGTTGACGGTCCAAAACAACTTTGCAGACACAATCAATCAAAACATTCTGATTTGCCACGTAAATTAAAAACATTAATTGATGTGGCCTAAATATTTTGATTGATTGTGTGCAAAATTGTTCTGGACCATCAACTACCACCATTAAACTCTATAATTAATTATATGAGTATGCTAAATTATATATAAAAAATAAAATGAATACACCTCCGGTCACTATTATAAGAAAAAATCAATATTTTAGATTCATTCAATTAATGATGCATATGATCTTTATTATAGGCCACATATATTATTTAATAAATGAATCTAAAATATTGATTTTTGCTTCTAATAGTGATCAAAAGGTGTACACTATAATAGCCGGCAATAGTTGGCATGATACAAACAATTTAAAGACTAGTTGGCATGATACAGAGTAGCTGGGTATATATGTTTATAATTATTTGAATATGCGTGTTAGGAGCTAAATAAAATGAATATGCTATAATAGCTGGAAATATCCTATTACAAAGTAGTTGGACAAAGTAATAATTCTAAATAAAATATATTATTTGATGAGATGAGTTTCTTTCGTATCAATTTTTTTTCTTTCGTATCAATTTTACATTATATGAGCGTTAGGAGCGCTCTATTTTTTTTTTCTTTCATAAACCAAGATAAGATATATTAATAACAATGGTGATGTACCCCGCACATTCATTCTATATAATGATCTTGATGACATGTTATAGCCTACCATAATTTTTTTGAATGAAGTAGTAAGTTACTTGAAGAGGGAGTTAACTTGTGAGGTGTCAAATTTATGTATGGTCTATTGGTGGATAGTGTTGTTGAACCATTTGCTTTAAATTAACATCATTTTGAATCTTTAAAATTATTGTTATCATTCCTATTATTAGCATATCTTATCTTATACTATGAATATTGAAATTTATTTTATATAAAGCATGATGTTAAAAAATTATCTCACATTTATTTGTTGATCTTTGGTGCTTATAGTATACTTTAAAAACTTTAGGTCAAATTTAAAAAACAAGCATATATTAGGGATGCAAATGAATATTCATGGGCGTAGATAGTATAATATACGTGTATGTCCTATTGCATAAATATGATATACGAATGTTTTCATATCCGTGTCGATATCCGTTAAACGAATAATCCACGAATTTTGAGGTATCCACAAGTATATACAAATATCCATGGATAACATTTAAAAAATATATAATGATTTTTGTTAATTTTATTTTTATAATTACCTAAAATTAAACAACAAAAATTCATCACATTCGTTTCTTTCGTTTTACCAAAACATAATAATATCCATTCATTTCATTTTTATCAAAAAAAGTTAATCACATTTAGCAAAAACAAAGTTCCTTGATTCAACAAAAATATAAAAAAGTTCATGATATTTAACAAAAAAAAGTTCCTTCAATATTCAACAAAAAAATAAAAAAGTTTTTGACAATTAACAAAAACAAAGTTTCTTGATTCAACGAAAACATAAATAAAGTTCATCATATTCTACAAAAACAAATCTTCTTATTCAACAAATTTGAGGGTGGTAAGGTTATTTATGTAATTTACTTAATTTAATAACCGCTATGAATATCCGCATATACGGAAACCACAAATCCTCGTCCATATCAATTAAATATCAGGTTGTTGAAATATCTGTTTATTTTATCTGTGAATATTCATTAAGATATTTGATCCATACCTTTGGGCCGTGGCGGATTTTATCAGTGTTGAACATGGTAAAATATAGAAAATATACTATTGAGAAATAAATCACCAAATTAAAAGGCAATACTTAAAATACTCAACATGATTCCACATTAACATGAAGCATTGTCCAAAAGTGACAGAGAATTAAAATTCAAAGTAAATACAATCTAGAAGAGTAAGGGAACAGAAAAAGAAAAACAGATAAAACATTTAATTTAAGATTCTACATGGTTCAAATTAATTACAAAACCATTATTATATTCATGAATCTACCTTGTGTTGAAAGGTATACAATCCAAGATCCTAGACCAACCTACCTGTAATCGTGGATTCCACCTGTTGGTATACAATCTTAACTCCCTATTAATTTCTTCCATGGCTTCCACAAAGGTATTGAAGCTTCTGATTGGTGGAGTATAGAGAAGAAAAGGAAGGAAGTAAGGAGCAGTAGAGAAAGCCATGGTAAACAAAAATTCAAGCATTTTTCTTTTCTTTGGAATTATGTAATACCCGTCACCAAGAGAGGAATCACATAACAAGAGACAAAGTGGAAAACTCAAAGCGTATTCGGATTTTGTGCCTTTTGTTTCTTGGATGGGTTAGGTTTAATGCAAAATTTAACTCTATGTTTAAAAAGGTTAGATGGTGTATGATGAGGTTATAGACAGAGAGATATATTCTGGAAACTTTTCAAGGCTTTAAGTTTTCATTTAGACAGATAGATAAACTATATAATGCACAAATGATACAAAATATTTAAAAATACAAGGATTATTAAGGCTTCATAAGGCTTTAATTTTGTTGTTTAAATTTAAAAAAACAACAGAAATACTAGCAAACAAATCATTAGCTACAACTCTGCCACGTATTCACATGCCAACTGGAAATGTCAAACCTTCACATTCGGATTACGTACCTTTCTTAATTCTACGAAGTCGGTCTATCTTACTTTAGAATGTAATAATAAAGTGACATTATGTCGGCCAGTCCTAAAACTAACAAATCTCATTCTCAGGTAAAAGCTTTTGATATACACGGCTAAAGCACGGGGATGTTGTTATGAAATAGGAGACTTGGCTCTCATAATAAAATAGGTTTTGGTAAAATAATTTTTTTTTTTAAGCTTTCTAATCCTAAGAAGCAATTTATTATTCTTTCAATTTCATTCATCTGGAGAGATATAGACACAATTTTTTTTAAAAAACTAAAAAAATATTAATGATTGTGGGAACCACTTAATAGTAGAACCTACTATCTATTTTATGTGTCTCTCTCCAAATTGCATACTCCATTTATTATGCCAAATGGAGATGATCTTTACCCGTCCGGATCCTCTCCATTTCCAAAGGAAATGCGGATCAACATTTCTTTGCCCAACTGAATGACATGTGGCATAAAAAGAAATGAACGGTTAAGATTGATTTTTTTCTTTAAACCAATTAAAATTAATAAATAAATAAATATATTCCATTAAGATTGAAGGCAATCAGTTGCCACATTTGTAGGAAAATTGATTTTGCACATACGCTCCATCTTCCTTGTCAAAGGGAATCGGTTGCCAGAAAATTGCTTCTGCATTCCTTTCCTTCTTCGCATATTCACAACCACCATTAATGGAAGAATTTGAATTTAATTTGAGAAACACATAATCAACATCATTATGTCAATTACTCTATGGAAGATTTTCATCGTGCACAGTTGGTGCCACTTTTGTGAACCGAAAGTATGTGTAGAACCTGAAATTTAGAAGGCATATACTAAAATTTGTCAATATTCAACGTTTCGCATATAAAAATTGCTCTTCTCCGATCAAAAAACACTCATGCCCAACGAAATGGACGAAAGTACACTCGTGTGACTTAAGTCATGCTCAGTACTTTCAGTGTGAGTTAACTCACGCAAGTTATAAACCCAGTGTGACTTAACTCACGTTGCGTGCTGTTATAGAACAACAACTCAGAAACACAACCATTCACTTTCTAAACTTCCCAAAACATCACCAAGTGCGATTTTCCCCTTCAAGTGCGACTTTCGTCATTCTTGCTCCATTCAAACTCAATTTGTCACAAAATAAAGTAAGTATTTGCATTGCCTTTTTTTGGTTTAAAATTTGGTATATTTGGAGAATGAAAAATGAATAATTGATGAAAACATGGATGAAAAATGATGGAATGGATGTATGGAGGTATGAATGAATGAAGTAAATTAGGGAAAAATGTCATTTATGCTTTTCTGCAACCTAACACAGATCCATCGTGACTTAACTCACGTAGGTGTTAAACCCAGCGTGAGTTAAGTCACGTTGACCTGTAATGAACGTGACTTAAATCACGCCGAGTTTAGCGTGACTTAAGTTACATTGGTTTTAACACTTGCGTGAGTTAAGTCACGTTGGGGGTATTTTCGTCAGTTTAGATGGAAGTGAACATTTTTTTCATAGGAGAAGAGCAATTTTCTTAGCATATAACAAAATTAGCAACTATATTTTTCAGCATTCAACATATAACAAAATTTTCGACATTCAACATATATTAGAACCATATATTTGCAACATTCAACAAAATTAACAATTAACACTGAAATTTTAAAAAGTAATTACAAATAAGCATTAAGTAACGTATAACAAAATTCGTGTAGCTAAACTTCATTAAAAAAATTAGAATCAGAAGAACTTCTAAACATGAAACGAAATAAAAAAAGTATTAAGCGAAAGAGAGGTGTTGAGTGAGAAGAAGAACCTCAAATGTTTACTGAAAAAAGAAAAATAAGGAACATACTGTTTTTTTAGTGGGGTGTGGGTATTTGGCTATAATTTTATTTTTTGAAGCCCATGCATTTTGAAAGCCCCACTTGGTTGACATGTTCGCACTTCCCCAAGGTCAGCCTGCTAAAGCACTAATGAAGATTTAATCACCAATGATGAAAGTCAAAGAGTAAATGATCACTTATCCCAAATTACAACTTTCGTTAAAAAACTCCTTAAATTTTGCGAAACTTCTAACCCCATCTCTTGAAATTGTCAAACATCTGTCCAATACCCTCTTTGATAGTTTTCTCTGGTCTAACATGCAGAAGTTAATTGCTCACGTGGAAAGAAAAGTAATACTACGTCATAAGGGGGTTATTGACTATATATTTTTTTTTAATAAAATCTGAATATTTTTTCAAATGTAACATATTTGCACACTCCGTCTGCCCTAGTAACCCAATGTGCAAATATTCCCCTCAAATTTAACACTTATGTACAAATATGTCCTCAAATTTAAAACTCATATGCAAATATCTCCATCAAATTTAAAACTTACGTGCATATTGCACCCTGAATTATAAAACTTAGGTAGCTAGATAAAACTTATTTGGTATGGAAATAATAACTCATAACAAAAACATGGTATTTATTGGAATAATGCCTAAATATTTGGCTCCAGGGGGTGGGAATAGGTCAGGCCAGACCATACTTTGATCGGCCTGAGTATGGCCTACTAAAAAATTTGCAAGCCTGAGTCTGGCCTATGGCCTTCCGTATGCATATTTTTTTTGGTTTGGCCTACTTAAAAACCTAGTCTGACCTGAAAGTCTATATAAATGCCTAATTCATATTAAAGTCATTAAATAATCCATTTTAACTACTACTAAACAGGCTAAATTGACATTAAAGCCTATTTTGCAGCAAAGCTTGTCTATCACTATAGGGCCTTAAAAGCATGTTTCTCTATAAAGCCTATTTAAAAAGTCGATTATTTTGAGTTGTTTATTTATTTTTATGTTTAATATAAATAAAAAATAAGTTTTAATTATATGCATAAATAAATTGGCTATTAAACTTCGTAGGCTTTTTTGATAGCATCTATATGACCTATTTATTTAAATAAGTAAATAGGTCATATAGGCCGGTCTATCCTGTAGGCCCCTATAAACTTTACCTAAAAATTGAATTCGGACCGTAATGTCTGTTATATATCTCAAGCCTTCACGAATCATATCTATCATTGCAAAATTCATCTCATTTGTACTTGGTGGTAGGGCTGGACAAAATATTGCAATCCGACCCGAACCAGCCGACCCAACAAGCCCGAAGCGTGTCGGTTCGGGTTGCACGGATAACCCAGGTTAATCGGCCCATTAACAACGGTTTTCTTTGGACTGTAGTGGTCGGTTTCGGGTGGGCTGGAATGACCCAGCGAAAACCACACCCGACCGCGCAACATAGATATTATTATCATTAATTAATTAATAAGTACAACATCAATACACGTGAGACCTTACATGCTTAACTAGACAAGACTTTCTACCTACTCTCCTCTCTTTAGCTAATAAAATATTCTGTCAACAAAAAAAAAATATAGTAATTAATATAATTATTGACATTAAATTTACAGCTGTAGACAATTATTTCTCTAAAAAATTACTTTCATATTCCAATCCAATCCATCCGCGTTTTTTTATTTCTCTCTCCCTCTTCATCTCTTTGTCTGGATCCCTCATTCTGCAGCTTTCTCTCATCATCTCTTCATCCTTAATAAGCCCAGAAATTACAATCCTTTCTACCCCTTTGATCATGTGATTAATTTTACAGCTGAGTTTTAAGATGATTCTGCAACTACTAAACATCAATTTTCTTTTTCTTTACTTGTCTCCCTCATTTCTCTTTTACGAATCATTTTAATCATTTGCAGTATTTCTTGAAGTTTTGAGTTTGTCTGAATTTCTTCTCGTAAAAAACCGACGAAACCCACCCGTTCACCCGCTTAATCCGACTTAACCGAAACCGAGTAAACCGAGAGAGAATTTGGGCGGAAATGGATCTATGATTTTCAACCGTGGGCTTGGTCGGATTGAGGTTTTGGAACCGATTTCCGACTGAAACCGACCGATGTCCACCCCTACTTGGTGGCTTTGCTTAAATTTTGATCATAATGTCTTTTATACATCTATCATTACCGAGTTCATCTCATTTGTATCAGCTGGCTTTGCTCAATGCATTAGTAGTTCTGTAATTGATGCCTTAATTGATCACGTGGTAACAGGGAATTTTTTTTTTGAAGGAAATATGAATACGTTTCTTTTCTATTTCTTGATTGCAATTATTTTATGTGTTTCAATAGGTGATACGTGTGTATGTGCGTGCTGCTATGTGTGTGACTAGATTCAGTACTTCTGCTCTTGTGTACGTAAGTGAGTTTTTCAAGCCAAGCTTGCATAGGCTATGTTGGTTATTAAAAGTAATTTAAACTGAACATTTAGTAGATTTTATATGATATATAAGTCATTATTTACACTTGAATAGAAGACAAACGGACAACAAACTGTGTCGCTAGATCTTTTTGGATGACAAAATCAATCCTCGTGAATACAACATTCATGGACCTAGGAGACATAATATTGCTATGCATGACATTTTGAACTCTATGTAGAAGGTCAACAACCTTTTGTGCTAAGAAACCGAAAGTGTCAAAAGCAAATGGTATAAAAGCATGTTGATTGACGAACACGCTTTTTCATATTTGGACATTTTGCTTGACGCAACTTTTAGAGCTGCCTGTCCCAGAGTCACATAATTTGTTGGGTTGAGTGGCGAACCGCGAATTGGTTCGCGCGAACCGATTCGCAGTTCTTTCGTGATGCTTATTACCATCACATGAAGGCCAAAATATCTCAGTCTTACGAATATTCAATTCAAGGTCCAATTCTGGCCCCAAAACCCAAAAACATGAATACTTGGTAAAGTTCTATGACTAGATATATGTACTGTAAATGTGTTTCCTTGGCAGGCTAGGTTCAATAGTTGTTGCTGTGTATAAATTTTGTTCTTTGCAATCTATGCTCATCCCCGAATAGCTGCTGCAGTTTTGTGCATAATAGTTTTTGTACTATGTAAAATAGTTGGTGCTTTGTGTGTGTGGATTGGGCATGGATTTTTTTTCTTCAGTACAATGATAAGGAATTTCGTCTAAATATTCATGTTCTTAGTGAAAGAAAGAACAAAATTTGAATAACTTTCTCAACATATTAAGTCCAAAGTCAGAATTGAATTTTTAGGAAATTAAGTTCTAAATGGTTGTTTGGAGCTGAATATTTCTATAAGGCGTTTTTTACAAAGTGATAAGAGTTTGAGTATGCCCAAGACATTGAGAGTTGCAGCTCCCAACCAGAGAAATTGGTCTCTAGAAAGGAAATTGAAGAGTTAAAAGAGGAAAGTCAAGACTTCTGGAGGTTCATGAGAGGATGTGGTGAAGCATGGAAGAAGACATGTTATGATATGCATGGCAGGATATTCAAAGGAGCCCTTTTCGGTTTTACCGGGTCACATTATGGCACACAAGGTTCAATAGGCTACCCTAGAATCAGAGATGCAGAAGGATGTACCTTCCACATAGGAAGCTATAACTTCAAAAAAAAAAAAAACTAAACGCAAGAGGAAGGGGAAAGCAAAACAAAGTGAACATGTGGAAGAGGAGAAAGAGTTGGAAGAGCTAGTTCAAGAAGAACATCCACATAACAACTTTGTTGGTGAAGAACAGAAGAAGGAAGAAAAAGAGTACAAAGATGAAGAAGGAGGAAAGCCAAGTTACTGAAGTCTTGGAAGATGAAACAAAAGAGATTGAGAAGAATAAGAAGAAAGAAGTCAAGAGCAAATTATTAAAGAAAGACAAGACTACTGCAGAAAAAAGAGCAAAGCAAGTCAGATCAAGAATTTTTACACTTATTGCGTTTTCTGCAGGTTGAGCAAGGAGATGAAGAAGAAAAGCAAGAAGAAGAAGCTGTTGATGAGGAAGAAGAAGGTGATGCTGATGAGGAATTTGAAAAAGAAAATGTTGAAGAAGAAACTCAAGAAGAGGCTCACAAAGATTTAGTTGTGGAAGAAAACACACCTACGCATGTGATTGTTGAAAAACCAGAGGAGGTGTCAAAGTTGCAAGAAGGTGTAGCTTTGCTGAAAGATATAGCTCCCCATAGCACACAACTTGAAGTTGTAGCTTCACAGATTCCACCTTCTGACCTACCTCATGTTCCCTTCCCTTCGAAGATTTTGATGAAGAATCACACTCAGAAACCACCCAAGTTCGATGGTGCTGAAAAGGAGTGACACTACAAAAAGAACAATGATGTTGTCGTAGGCAAGGCTCAATCAGAGCAAACTAACGAAGGGCCAACCCAAATATAGAAGAAGAGACACACTTATGTGTGAGACTAATGGTTGACCCTAAGTGAAGTTGTTCAAAATTGTAGCTTTGTAACAAGGCAGTGCTCCATCGCCCTTTTTTCTATCTTTTCACTTGATTTGGTATAACTTACTAATTTTATTTCTACAATTTTAAATTTGTGCCTTATTATTTCTTGTTGGTAGTGTAGCCACAACTCCTTATTACAAACTTTGAATTTGAGTTTTGTTTACATAACTCAATTCAAGTTTGGGGGAAGGATAAGAAGTTGTAGGCCCAGGTTGTTTTCTATTTCAGTTGTTAATTGTAGCCCTTTTCATAGAAATGAAGTATTTTGGCTTATTATTAAGTGAGGGTTCTATGATGATTATTTATGGTGAATAAGTTAATTCTGGTAGCATCCGTGCAATGTAGCTCTGTGAGTAATTTCCATCTGGAGTTACACAAAATTGCAACTTTGAGTAAGTGTGTAAATATGAAGCATAAGGAACAATAAGAACCTTGACGGTAAATATAGGTCTGAAATATACAGGCTATCTTGTTAGGGGGTGATTAGAGTTTACTTGAGTAACTATAGTTGAGGTTAAGCCTGCTTAAGAAAGACCTAATGCTTGAACTGCATCACTTGAGGATGAGAAATTTTTGCAGGTTACTACATTGCACTTATCCCTCACAATCTATGAGAAATTGAGTGATTTCATGGTGTAAAGCATCTAATTAATGACTTTTTAGGAATTTATAGTTTTAAGTAGTTTTTTGTGTTAATTAATCATTTTGAAGTAGTAATGCTTGTTATGGATGTCTTCTGGAACATGATGAGGAAATGCATTGGAGATCTAAGCAGCTACAACGTGGAAAGGGAGTATGGCGATGTATCAAGATTCAACGCTAGAAGATGCAAGGAAATATTGCATTGCAGATTGCTTAGGATGGTCATACAATAGTATGAACCCACGGGACCCTTGATTGTCATTGCTTAATGGCTAAGTTCTATCAGCTGGAGCCAATCATTGGTAGTACAAGGAATAATAGAATATGCTTGGTACTGCAAAGATAAGATAAGGACAACACATGTGGGAAGTGACCAAAGGGTACAACTTGTAGTGGTTGGCCTTGTACTATAAAAGGAAAACCACATGTTAGTGCCAAGGGTTCGATAATTTGTAGTGAATTGAAAGGGCAACTTCCATGTAGGGTTAGCAGCCATTAGAGTTCTTACTCCATCTCATATTCCTCATAGATGAGCATGAGTGCTAGCTATTAGTTATTTGTAGTTCTTACTTTGGAGATGCTTTGTGCTAAACTCTTTCCTTGTTGGATTGGAATTTTTCCTTAACTCTTTATTATATATCAGTTTAGCTTTTTCATATTTTCATTTATGTTTCATTTCATCTTCATCTTTGTGGTTAAGTTCATCATGAGCTAAGTTCATTCTTGTGGTTTATACATGATGAGGTTATAATATTCTTCATTTAAGATTTAAAGAGCTATAGACTTGTGCTTCTTTCAAACAAATAGGTTTAATGCAAAATCTTTGAAGGTAAAACTTGACCAGTTTTATTTTTAATGCCAAGTTCCCCGAGAGTGAAAGATAATGCAAATGGAAAATGTTTGTTTGATATGAGTTACATCCCTAAGTACCGAAATAAGAAGGGATCAAGACAAACTGCTTGAACTTAAACCATGTCTTCGAAGAGCCTAGAGATGCACCAAGATCTATCTAGGAATCTTGTCATAGGCCATGGCTCAGCCTCTTCTTAGATGGAGAGCTACATATGATCTAACTAAAGTAATCTTGCATGTTAAGTATTGTGATTGTACCCAAATGAAGCTATGTCTTCTCCTGCATAACATAATGGCTATGACGAAAGACCCTTAAGGCCACAAGGTTGGTAGGATGTCATTGAAAGATATAGCTATGTATATCGTAGTGAAGCTCCGACATATGGTAGGATGTCATAGAAAGGTCTAGCTATGTATATCGTAGTGAAGCTCCGACATAAATGACTCTTTGTTTAAACCAAACTTTTACTTTTGAGAACTTCTAAGTCTTTTAAACTGTTTTCACAAACTACTATCTTTATTTTATTTTTGTGACACCTAAGATTTATTTTTATTTCCTTGCAAACAAGTTATCCACTGGAAATTTATAGGAAGGTATAGAGCTCTAGTCCCTGTGGGATCAATATCTTTTTATATTATAACTTGGACAGTGTATACTTGCACTTAGTTAAAACTCTAGAATACTGAGTATTATGGGAGACAACAACAAGTTCCAGTCTCATATAGATGAACTACTCAATTGGGTTCATCAGCTCCAAGACTCTACAGAAGTTGCTACGAAGAGAAGGTCAATGAAGCTACTGACTGCTCCTTCATTCATCTATTATTCTGGAACACTTGTGTTTGTAGTGGACTCTTCTTTGTTGCAAGCATCTGGTATTGAGTTTCGTTTTTAACCTTCTACCTCGTCCAATGGACCATCTGATCTTGAAGTGTATGTTTCTGCAACAAATGGCACTCTAGACTAATGTGTCTTTAACTGTGTAGGAAATTCTACGTAAAAAAGTGATATACTTCCTATAGACGTAAAGTCAAAGCTCTGAACCAAGTCAAAGCTCTGGACATGAAGTAAAAGCTCTACACTACGGGTCAAAACTCTAGACTCTTATGAACTCTATGTCATAGATAAAGACAAAGCTTTGCACCAAGATTAAGGTCAACTATATTAAAGTGAACACTGGTGTTCAAGCCTCTGGAGTGAGATCCTTTGTGCCAACACTTAACTTAAGAATTTGTCATTGTTACACGCAACAACTCTTTGCTTAAGAAATGAAAGTTTATTCTTACTCAGGTAAGTGAATTATGCTCCTTAATAGTATCATTGATGAATTTAAATGAGTGGTGTGCTAACCACAATTATCCAAGATATCTTAACATTTAAGCAGGCATTCAAAGACAAGGATTTCTTCAACAACGGTCATCTCAGACTCATCTTTATATAAAGGACAGAGTTTAATTGAAGAATGTTACGACACCACTCAAACCTATTCACGTACATACATACAATGTCTAACATGTTCATATATACTATTGTAATTATAAACATACTTGTTCATAGTATATACCTTGTCTAAAAAAAAGTAAAAAGAAACATTTGTAGGAAATACACTATAAGTGTATTATGCTTCATATTTGTTTACTACTTCTAGAGTTTTTGTAAACGCTATCTTTTTGTAAACAACTTTTTTTTTTGAAAGAAATATGCTTATACCATTTCATTAATAATAAGAGATTTAGTACAATCGGGTGTATTAAAATAAACAACGGGACTAGCTAGAAACGTGGCTTCTTCTGCAAGCAGATGAGCAATCGCATTTGCTTGTCGCCTAGCAAACTCCACCCTAGAGTTGGTAAAAGAAGAGCTGAAGAGAGATCAACAAGAAGAAATAATGCACCGAAATTCAAAAATGTCATCTCGAGTAGAATGAAAAGTGTCACGAGTAATCTTGGAATCGGTTTCAAAATCAACATTGTCAAATTGCATATCATTCAACCATTGCATAACACTATGTAACCCCAATGCTTCACCAACATCAACCGAGTAAATACATGGAAAGCTGACAACTTTTGCCAAGACAAATGTACCTTCAGAATCCCGAACACAAATGCCAATTCCAGTTCGGTTAAGACTATATGAGAACGCAACATCGATGTTACACCTATACCTACCTTACAAAGGATGCTTCCAGCAATTGGAAGCCGCATGTGCCGTACAACTGCCTGTATCTGAAGCTGTGGCCGAATGCTCCCCATCATGAGGCTGATGCACCTGCTGTTGAGTTGCGGAAGCAGCTATGCTAGAGGCGTTTGCAAGATGCCAATCGTCGACCGAATTCTATGCACGCTCAACAACCATGGCACTTACCTCTGTGGCATCATCCCAAACTTTTAGATTACGATGCTTCCAAAGGCTTCATAATGTTGTTGCCAACCGTTGGTTTTGTTCGGCAGACAATGTATCTGTCATACCCCAATTTTTGACCTTAGATTATATAGTGGGGGTGTATCTTTAATTAATGGGGGTACATAATTGTGTGAACGAAATAAGCACTAGAAAAATATAATTTGGAAATGATAAATTAATTAATTAATTTAATCATTATTTAAAAGTGTTTTCTTTGTCCCCAAGTTTTGTGAAAATATTTTAGAACGCAATTTAGAGCATTTTGGAACACAATCTGAGATATTTTGGTAGGCAATCTAACGTATTTTAGTGCTTGATCTGAAATATATTTTGATACTCAATAATATATATTTATGTA
>Ga0228710_1005896_pt1 | contig 18852 bp, 10 predicted proteins | sample MedpolnodulmetaG_FD_177995 | JGI IMG/M metagenome (GOLD analysis project Ga0228710, IMG submission 177995) | Root nodule microbial communities from Medicago polymorpha collected in Santa Monica, California, United States - pink nodules | ecosystem: Host-associated > Plants > Roots > Nodule...
CACACAAGAAAGAGACTCCTTTGCTCAATCACACAAGAAAGAGACTTCTCTTAACAATTACAAATAATTGAATAAGGTTTTGAATACTTGATATACAATCAGAGGTATTCACAAAACAATACGAACAAAACAGACTCTGTTTTTCTAGACACTTAAGAATTCTAAGATATTAACTTTTGTAAGAATTCTCTAAGTTGTTGATGTGTTTAAACTTGCGACGTTTTGCTTAGAGAGTATTGGCCTTTTCTTGTTGTATATGTATATATTGTGGTCTTCAAGTCTTTATCCCTATTTATAGAGGATTTGAGAGACGTTGAGAACTAGCTGGTACATCAACTTGTCTTGTTTGAAGCTTTGATTATTCACCATTGATCTTTTGCCTGATTTGATAATTGTCCTATGAAGAACTAATTTCAAATCCATTCCACTTGAGACGGAACAACGTCTGCAACAATATTATTGTTATTCTTGTCTTGATGTAGAGACAAGTTGCAGAGATGGTGGTTGCAGAGGCATGCGCAGAGTTAGTGGTTGTACACTTCGTACACTGTACTTTGTCAACTCTGTTAAGATTCTGGTGAAGTGGCTTCTGATGAGATGCTTCTGATAACCTTGCTTTTGATAACCTTGCTTCTGATAACTTTGTTTCTGATGATGTGTCTTCAGGAGCGCATCTTCAGACGCGTTTCTTCAGATGCTTTTCTTCAGACACAATTCTTTCAGACGCTTTAAGCTTCAATAAAAATTCATTTGCTCTTTGACTTGTTCAATCAGAACCTTTATGAATAGTACTTTGATTAGGATTCTGTACACTTGAACAAATGTTTAGCATATCCAATTGATAATTTTAATACCTTGTTATCATCAAAACTTAAGAGGTGATTTTGCGAAACACCCTTTGTTCCAACACCTCCTAGGTCCTGTTCAGTTCTCAAACGTCCGTCCGAACTATCATACACTAGATTGAGTTGATCAGGCTCAACTAGCAACGACACTTAGAATAAATATCTGGAACCCGATGGCCCCACTACATTAGTTGAAATCTAATGACCCATGGCACGATCTGAATTGTCCTGCTCTGATACCAAATGTAATACCCATACTAAGCGTGTCTAGAATACTTAGCATGTGCATTAACTTAGTACTAGATACATTAAAATTAACAACATAAAAGCTACAAATGAATATAACATCTATAGAAGTTCGTACGTTTGATACAACAATCCTAGAAATCCAATACATTCTAATAGTAAACACTTGAAATCTTGACAATAATCCGCAGCCGGTACGGACATGTACTTGATGATAATTCATTCAGCTACATAACTGCTGCCTCTTGCCATAAAAACCTGCTGATCTGAAACATAAAAGGATTGGGATGAGACATAATGTCTTATTGAGTTCTACCTAATCCTAGGTTGTGGGTAACCTCGGGGAAACCTACGGTTACCACGTGTCTACGACATAACCATTCAGTTGATTATACATGTGTAAAATCTTACATACCTATACAATCGTGCATACCTAAGATCGTCATAAGCTTCTACGTATTTATAGTTTACAAGTCTTGTTATATGCTCTGCATGTCATGGCGGTCAGGGGAAACTAAGACCGCTACGTCATGATACTATAATAGCATCATGTCCTATTCGTAGCCTATTCATAACATGATCTTGAACTAGACGATCGAGAAAGGCACTAAGATCGTCAACAGTGTGCTCTCATAATCTTGTCCTGATACATAAGCATATACATATTTCATAGCATAACATAATCGTATCATATCATGATTCATAAACTATTCATTTTATGTTAGAGAGTTAGTGATGCAGGAGAGTTTTATTAGTAATTTAGTAGTATTTATTATTTAGCCAAATCTTAGTAATTTTCTAGAACTTTCTATTATTATTTTGTTTTATTTTATTTCGGCCAACGGGTTTGTTATTTCTTTCACTATATAAGAAGAACTTATGTAGCCTAAGAGGCACACTTTTATTCATTAATAATATTCGAGACTTTTTTCTCAATTCTGGTGGATTTCGAAAACCCTTATTTTGATAGGTTTGTCGCTTGCAACCCTATTTTCACAAATTTGTCGCTTGCAAACTTGTTCTTTTCTATCTAGGTTTAGCGCTTGCTAACCCTACGCTTCCGTACTGCGTCAGTTGGTATCAGAGCAGGTTTCTCCTGTTCTTTTCCTAACAGATCAGCCATGGGAGATCAACTGATGACGAGGGAAGAGTTTGTCGGCATAACCGCAACTCTTACCACGAACATCAAAGCTCTATTAGGTCATATGGCGGCATGGATAGCTAAGGTTGACAACAACAACGCCAACAACAACAACAGAAACAATCCGAACAGAGGAGGAGAACCAATTCCGGTTATTAGGGTTATTAATAACATCCCTACTATTGTTACGTACCGAAAATCAAAATATGCCAATGAATATGATTTGGAATACTATGAGCGTAGATATTACACAAAGTTGAAGGATGATTACTACCAATTTGAAATCTCCGATTCAATATACCGTTGTCCGTTTTGTTACAACAAAGATTACTCATTGACCAATCTTTTGAGGCATGCTTCCAGAATAGCAGATAACTCACGTAAGCCGATTAAAGATATTGCTAGACATTCTGTTTTGATAACATATATTCTAAGAATTCTTACGTCGTTGCAAGAGGAGATCAACGATGCTCGGACGACCGAAGTGCTTTCGACGTCAGACGAAAGTGTTGTGTTCGTGGAATCAGTCAAAGGACATTCAGTCACTAATGAATATGTCAAGGTAATGAATTTAACAAAGGCAAATCCTGAAATTTTGTTTGAAGAGAAAGAAGGAGCAGTTACTAGTGGACCTACTTTTGTTCAAGCCGCAGGAGAGAATATCCTTGATGCTACTGTTTCAGAGAACTTTCCAGTATTGGCTAAAGATGAGAAGTACAATGAAGCGATTTATAACACAGCTAAACAAATAGTTGATGTTGTTGATGGCCTTCCAGATCCTGGTGATCCCGCAATTAAAGACGACAAACGCGAGTCTAACTTCAGAACAAGACAGAGACATGTTGAGGTTGATATTAAAGAGTATATTACTCCTCAACCGCCACCTACAACGTCAAAGCCGTCGGTAATTTCTGTCAATGATATTACAAAATTGTGTCTTCCGGCACCACCACCAAAACCCCGAGATTAATGGTTCTCGACAACAAAGGGGCAATCCTATATCGTGGGCGAGATCGTCGAGCCTTTAATTCAAACTGATGTTGATTTCCAAATGAATATAATTCCAGAGACTTTTAATTCTTCAACAGATTACAAGAACTCCTTTATGCCTCCACTGCTTGAGTAAACACACTCTGACTTATATTCAAACTTATTAGGAGTCTCTCGTGCTCCTTTTTGTGAACTTACGAAAGTTGAAAGAGACAACAAGCAATTCAATCAAACTTCCAAAATCCTTGTTCTATCAAATATCATTCAAGAGTACAAAAGAATATAATGGAAAATATGAACCAGAACCTGAATATCTCATTGCTTTCACATATATTATGCCTAAGAGAGTAGATGACGTGAACACAAACAAATGTCCTTACAATGTTGCTTATGTTATTGCGCCAAAAGATGATTTTTCTGGTGAACTCTCCATATTGTCATCAAAATGCATCACTGAATTTGACTTGAGGAAAAACGATGCACCGGAAATTTATGCAATTATCAAAGGTAGAATTTTGCTTAGGATTCACTCTCTTGACACTAGGTGTTTCAATCTTAGTTGTATATTTGTTGATTATGAGGAAGAAGTTTCAATAACTGAGATAGTAAAAGCACTATATGGGAATGAGTTGGTTGATTGTGGTGACATTCATAATATTTTAGATTTTAACTTGGCTAAGAAATTCAGTTGCAAAATGGAGGCTATCACATTACTTATGGTGGTTAAAGGAAGGGGTACAAGATTACAGACACCATATATTGGAGTGCAATGTGTGTCCAAGCTATGTCATGACTCATGGGGATCCTCAAAGCTTCATATGGAATGTCTTGCAGAGGGAGAAATATTGATTTTGTGGAAAAATAAAATTCTCAAACAACCAAAGCCTATAGATGATCTTCACACACCATTTGAAGAGTTATTTGCTTATTCATGAAATGGTAGTATTGACTCTATGAATGGGTTTAAAAATATACTGCAGCATGTCCAAGTGTTGGCACCTGAACTACATCATGCTCATACTTGGAGCTACTTGAACGACCTTTTTCATGATGAATGCAGTTTTGTTTCGTCAATTATTCATTGTTGTTTTGTTGACAGTGCAGGGAGAAAAGGATTCAATTTTGTTTTTAATACTGTGGAAAGCAGTCAATTGAGTTTGGGTACTACACAATTGGAACAATTGCGAGTGTCCATAAAGATTTTGATTGGAGAATCAAATTGCTAGACAAAGAGGTTCTCAGCAATACAACCAAGGGAAATTATTCTTTTTTGCGAGAGTTTGAATGCCACCATGAAAACTTGTTTTAGAAAGGGGATGACAGCAACATTCTGTTCAGAATTTTTACTATCTCTTCTTGCTATCTTTGGCTTAATGAATTGGATAATAAATCTTGTTTATGAGGTGTCCCAATCTCTTTATCTAATTGCCTTTTGCTTGAGTGTTAAGACACTTGATATAGTCCTGACAAGGATGGAGAAGAATATGAAAATGATCTATCAACAAAAAGCTTTGGATATCGATGAGAGAGAGTTAGGTCTGAATCATCCCGATACCATGAAGAGCTATGGGGGGGATCTTGCTGTTTTCTATTACCAACTTCAACACACAGAGCTGACTCTTAAATATGTGAAGTGTGCTTTATACCTTTTTCATCTGACATGCGGCCCTTCCCCTCCAAGCACTGCTGCAACTTACATTAATGTGGCTATGATGGAGGAAGGTCAAGGAAATGTAAACATTGTTCTCAGATATCTTCCAAAAGCATTAAAGTGCAACCAAAAATTACTTGGTTCAGATCATATTCAGACAGCTGCAAGTTACCATGCAATAACTATTGAAGCATCCTCGTTGATGGAAGCATATCCGTTGGTAGTACAGCATGAGCAAATAATTTCACCAACTTTTGAATCTTGGCCAGCTATTGAAATTAACAATTCTATTGGTACTTGGGTGGCGCATTTAGAGTATAATGACTATCATGCAGTTGATTGGCATATAGCTTGGGTTTTCAAAATTGTTAGGAGTATATCTTCTGCACAAAGGCACGACTCTCCACCTGTCAAGCACTTACATTTCAAACAATGGGATCCGGGTGGGCGTTCTCTTGTTTATTGGAAGAATCAACATGCATGGGAAGCTTTTTATAAAAATGAGAACTCGGGGTCGAGTTAGTAATTTAGTAGTATTTATTATTTAGCCAAATCTTAGTAATTTTCTAGAACTTTCTATTATTATTATTTTATTTCGGCCCATGGGTTTGTTATTTCTTTCACTATATAAGAAGAACTTATGTAGCCTAAGAGGCACACTTTTATTCATTAATAATATTCGAGACTTTTTTCTCAATTCTGGTGGATTCCGAAAACCCTTATTTTGATAGGTTTGTCGCTTGCAACCCTATTTTCACAAGTTTGCCGCTTGCAAACTTGTTCTTTTCTATCTAGGTTTAGCGCTTGCTAACCCTACGCTTCTGTACTGCGTCAGTTAGCGTGTAACAAACAACATTATCTTGGTTCGTTTTACGGATTAATCCTGAGTGGAGTAACCCCGAAATATAATCCCATGACATAACCAGTGAAATTCCTAACGGAGATTAACACCAGACTCCTCTTAATGTCGTGCGGGCCTACCTTGCGGAGCGTATCCCGTCCCCCTAACGTGAACCTCTTGTATCCCCCTGGCGTGGATAACGGAAAGACACGACATGTTCATACTTATATAGTCTTATTCATACATAAGAGGCTTATGACTTATACTTACTTGGAAATATTACCACAGGTCCGTCACCTACCTATATAGCGGTAAATACCTACGTGCTTGCTTTTGTTCATACATGACCTCGACCTAATGTACTTAGGTTACATAATAGCATTGTTATTCTCGACTATCTAAGTCGAGGTTCTATAAGTTCCCAATACTTAGAGGTCATATGCTACCCAAACAAAATACATGTTATCTTACTCCCGTGTGCCATGTGTTGCCAATCAATGGTTAATGTTTGCTCGCCTATTTCCCTTTTACAACTTAAAAAAGAATGTAAATTAGGCACTAGACATTGAGGGGTTCGTAGTTCAGGAAAAGACTGCAAGAAACGGGCCTCGGGCGGCCCTTGTTAGACCACATGATGAGTTGACAACATTCAGAGTGCTGTCAAACTCGCCCCCAACTCGCCATAAGCGAGTAGCCTCTGGCGTTAGCATGCTTTAAGTGAGTTAACTTGCTTATAGTGTGTTTCATCAGCTCTAGAAATGCAGAAATCGTATTTTTTTTTTCTCAAAAACCTCAAAATCAAGATCCCTAATGCATGTTATTCACCCAGAAACATAAAAATAGTAATATTGAGTAGTATGGCAAAGACTAACAACATTTCTTGGCAATTTATTGCACAAAGGGTACTAATTTCTCTAATTAATAAACTAACATAATCATGATTTCTCACATAATCACACACACTAACCCAAGGAAGGATCTAACTAGAGAACTCACTTTATGATTTGTGAATGCTAGCACAACTTCAAGCTTTGAGTTCCAACATGCCAACCACACCCTAGCCCCTTGATCTTGATTTAAGAAGGAAAAGAATTGGAATCATGCTTAACCCAAACCTCTAGTGATTTCTAAGACCAAGAAGGAATCATAACATGCACTTAATCATCAAAGAAGGAAGATTCATGATGGATTGGTGAAGGAAGGAGGAAGGGGGCGGTTCTAGAGAGAGGGAGGAGAGAAAAACATATTTTTCTCTAGAGAGAGAGGGACAATGGAATTATGAAGATATTTGGGAGAAAAACATATAAATATCCCTCTTGGGCGAAGTTACCATTATGCCCTCCCTTTAGGCGTACTTAAACGGATACTAGTACTAATACTGCATGACAATTATTCTTCATCGTATTTGACTTTCACAAATTATTATTCCTCTGACACGTCCAATTGATAAACTTCAATATACTGAAGAGTGAGATGTTACAGTAAAACTAATTAACAAAACAAAATTAAAAATTAATAAAAAAAACCTAAACACAATGAAGGAAGATATAAAGTTAATTAGAACCATGACCAAAGACAAGGATTATGGAACTATGGCTGATAGATCATCAAAAGATATACATTAATAACCATTTTTTTTTGTTGGTAAAAGCATAACCTGATTTTACATAATAAAGGTTAGTGTCTTAGATAATACATGCAATGTAAATCACAAATAATATAAATTATATTTCTAAAGAAGAGAAAGATCTCCTTTTTCAAAAAAAAAATATTGTGGTTTTATGAACAATTTTTAAGGCATGGAAAGAGCATGAATATTGAATGTACATTAAGTCATTTTTTAGAAGCCTTTGAATGAATGGATAATGAAAAGTAACAGCTAGTCCCTGCACTTTAGTCCTTTCTCAGTTGAAAAAAAATTCAAGCTCAAAGTGCAATAACATATCGAAAGGTTGTTCATCGGCCAAATAAACTATTCTCAACAATAAAAGACCTTGAAACAAGACTCTTATGGGTATGCTTGTGATCTATCAGTTAATTAGGACATAAGGAACAGACAATGAACATACCTGTGAAAATCAAAGCAAATAAAAATGTTTTAACACCTTGTCTGGGTCTAGAACCTTGAATTCCCCGTAGTTTCCTGCATAACCATATCTAGCCTATCCCATAGAAGATGGAAATAGTATTAGAACGGAGTTGACAAAGATTAACAAGAAAATTTGGAAATAGTATGAGAAAAGTGAGCCATTCCATGAAACATTAAATACCAAGAAAGAAAAAAAATCACTCATGTTTCATTGTTTTTCCTGTTATAATCTCAAAAATGCTCACGAGAGAAAGAGAGAGATCTGAGAATCTGACCAGCACATCCATGGTGAGAAAATACTTGTAATAGCACATCCGTAGTCATAGGATGCAGCAGTAACTAAGAGAATTCAATTGGGCTGAGCATCCGAAAAATTGGCGACCGCAGACAACATAGAGAAAAGGAACAGATAGAAAGAAAGGAAAATACATAGAGAAGTATATGATATAGAGAAAGAAAATTTGACAATAAACCATTTAATGAAAAACAAAAATAAAATTAACCACGACTTCTTGTCCTTGACTTTGATCCATTGTTGTTAGTACTCGATGAGAGGAAAACTGGACATAAAGATTTATGCCACATGAACAGGACACCACACATGATCAGAGGTTGTGTGTTTTCTTAATTGAGAAGGCATTGAGTAAGCTTCCCACTGGGGAAGAGAAAATACTTGCAATATTTGATCTTAGAGGTTTTGGTCCAGAAAATGCTGATCTTAAATACTTGAAATTCTTAGTAATGTTTTTTTTATACTATCTACCAAATATTTTTAGTTGAGAAGTCTGTAGTGACATCACCTATTTTCTGCTCTTGAACAAAAGTGGCTAGCTACAAATACATTTCTTTACTTTTGGCAGTTTGATGTGTTCTACTATTACTATCCTAATCGATTGTCTCAAGTATTATTTGTGGATGTTCCTGCTGTGTTTAAGCCATTTTGGCGGCTTATGAAGAAGTTGTTAAAATCACATGTTTCTCAGGTAATTATTACATATTTTAAATTTTATATATAGTGAACAATTAATACTCGTATTGTCTGTGTATAGTATGTTAAGGGTGGAGATCGAAACCTCGATCTCTTTATTACTCCACTTTGCAATTTTTTCATCAAATCACCATGTCAAGTTTATACCCCCGGTTAATGTGTTATATTGGTGGGAGAGTTGGATACCTGACATTTTTATCATTCATACCTCTATAACATTCTTTTCACATTTTTAATCGGAAAAAAAAAATCAAAAGATCATGTAGGATTATTTTTAACCTTGTTTGACATGATTGGTCCATTTTCATTTTCCTTTACAGGTTAAATCAAGAAGGAATATTTTACAGATGAAACTTTGCCACCAAACTTTAAAGAGTGAAAGTTATTTTTGAAAGATATGAAAGTGAAACACATTAATAACTTTCAATCTTTCAAAAAAAACTTTCAATCTTTAAAGTTTGGTGGCAAAGTTTCAACCGTAAAATATTCCTTCTTGAGAGAGTCTGCAGAGCAAAATTTAATTTAACATGTAAAGGAAAATGAAAATGGACCAATCATGTCAAACAAAGCTAAAAATAATCATACATGATCTTTTGATTTTTTTTCGATTAAAAATGTGAAAAGAATGTTATACTGGTATGAATGATAAAAATGTCAGGTGTCCAACTCTCCCACCAATATAACAATAACACATTAATCGGGGATATAAACTTGACATGGTGATTTGATGAAAAAATTGCAAAGTGAAGTAGTAAAGAGATCGAGGTTTCAATCTCCACCCTTAGCATACTATACACAGACAATATTAGTATTAATTGTTCACTATATATAAAATTTAAAATATGTAACAATTACCTGAGAAGCATGTGATTTTAACAACTTCTTCATAAGCCGCCAAAATGGCTTAAACACAGCAGGAGCATCCACAAATAATACTTGAGACAATCGATTGGGATAGTAATAGTAGAACACATCAAACTACCAAAAGTAAAGAAATGTATTTGTAGCTAACCACTTTTGTTCAGGAGTGGAAGAAAGGTGATGTCACTACAGACTTCTCAACTAAAAATATTTGGTAGATAGTATAAAAAAAGACATTACCAAGAATTTCAAGTATTTAAGATCAGCATTTTCTGGACCAAAACCTCTAAGATCAAATATTGCAAGTATTTGCTCTTCCCTAGTGGGAAGCTTACTCAATGCCTTCTCAATTAAGAAAACACACAGCCTCTGATCATCTGCGGGGTCCTGTTCCATTGGGAAGCTTACTCAATGCATTCTTGTCCTAGAATGAAACATACCAAAAATTACGAAGTTAAGTAAACTGCAATTTCTTAACATCAATGGGAATGAATAGTGCTTTCCAATTACCAAAAATATACAGTCCAACATCAAGTTAACAAAAGAGTAGTCAACTTGCATAAAAGACAAATAAATAATCTATGTATACCTTATGCTTGGTTGAGCATTTGTGAAAAATTGAATAACACTAACAGCAGAAGATCATCTTGCATTTGAAAAAGATGATAAGTTACCAAAAAGAAATGTGTGTGTGTGTCAGAGAAAGAAAGAAGACAGAGAAGTATATTCATATCACTGACATTCATGCGACATGCATGAATTGGTGCAATTCTGTGTCATTAATATGAATGTACGATTTAATAATTTTCAATTTATATTATAAAAATTGGCAAACAAAAGGGAGAATAGGGAGAAGATTAACGAAATTTTTTAATTATACATTCATATCAAGGACACATGACTGCGCCAATTTATGCAAATATCGCATGATTTAAAATCATTCATGACTCATCACAAGATATAATACATACGAAATACTGGCTTTTGAAATATTTTTGATCGAATCAAACTTCAAACTTTGTAAACAGAATATAATCTACCGACATGATTTTGCAGCTTAATATTATAAACATAGCAATTAATAACGAAGAGAACAAGCAAATTTTAAAGTTAATACTATCCACCTAAGTTTTATATACCCACATTAGATCCTGTATAAACTGTTACAATTAATATCATAAATAAGAAATATAGAGTTGATTACAATATCAATAAGGATCTTAACTAGCTTCGTCCCTTCGCTGATAAGAGTAAATATAACAAAAAAAACACAAAATCGGACCATAATCGGGTTAATCAAGTGAATCCACGACGTGATCATATTAAAAAACCACAAACATAAAGAGAGATGGGTAAGAGATCTTACTTCAGCTATCTCAGGTCCAACATTTCGAATGTGAATGACCTTTGAAGGTTTAGCCATTTCAAATTACCTGTAAAAAAACTCCAGGTTAGAATTCCTTCAACATCTCTCAGCTCATATTGACAGACAAAAACTAATAAGTTAGTGATTATGTTAATCATAAAAGGGTGAACCCTAAAACCCCTTCGAAGTTTCTCAGCTCATTAATCGCGTTGGATGAGCGGTGAAATTGACAAAAAAAAAAACAGAGAACCGCCGTGATTTTGGCGATAGCTACACTTTGTAGCTTCATAAAATTACGGTGGCTCAGCATAATTTTTCAATCTCACCCTTCGTCCAAGTAGGCAAATTTGGTATCATTAATGGTCAAACCCTACAATTAACTAATAACATTTTATCCTAACATACAAATGCTTATGATGAAACTCAACAACACAAACACAATTCCAACATCAAAACACAAATTAAAAATATAATTTACAGAAATCCAATTACACATATGTATCATACCAATTAATCTTCAAAATCCACTTTATAGGAAATCAATATCCAATTATATAAAATATAATTATATACTTCTTCAAAAAAAAAAATATTCAACTGTATAAAATCATCAGGCTTCTCAAACAAAGTGGTAATCGAATAAAAATTCAAACTTTATGCGCTACTCAATTGAACTCGAGAAAACTCAGATACCAATTTGAAAAATGAATCTATAAGTGGTGAAAAAAATTGACACACAGCAGAAGGGGATCTCTAATTTGTTAAAAACGGCATGAGATTCATCAAAAAGGTGGTAATTCAGTACTTAGTATAAAATGACACAATAACATTGAAAAACAGCTACAGAGAGAGAGAGAGTGATTGCCTGATGAGAGAGAGGGATTGTCTTATGAGAGAGAGAAGGATTGCCTGATGAGAGAGAGAGAGAGATTGCTTGATGAGAGAGAGAGAGAGGGATTGCCTGATGAGAGAGAGGGAGAGGGATTGCCTGATGAGAGAGGGAGAGGGATTTGCCTGAGGAGAGAGAGAGAGAGAGAGGGATTGCCCTATGTATGCTACAAGGCCCAAAAACATTTACTCAGAAGGCCCAAAAGTTGTGATTTGCATTTCATCCAACGCAGTATCAGCTTCGAGCCATCCGCTTGAAGTATACAACAGAAATTATTTTAATGTGTGAACTGAGGTTGAAATCTAAACCGTCCCGTCTCAAATAAACAGTCAAGGACAATTGCAATGTCACTATTGCAATGTAAAACTGGGTGAAAATATCATACTCCCTCCGAAATGAAATATTAAGCAAAAATGGTAATTGAAAAGTTGACATATGTGGACTTAATTTTTAACCACATACATTGACCTTTCAACTACCACTTTTGTTTATCTTTCATTCCAGAGGGAGTAGCAGTGAATCCAGGTCCAAATGTACTAGATTGGGGGTTTTAAAGAACTATTTCGGGAATGTGGTGAGTTGGGTACGAACCAAGGGTTCAACATAAAAGTTCGCAAAGCCACACCACCAGGTTGCAGCAACGAGGACAACTTACTAATACATTGAATCTTTTATTTCATAATTTATAGGCTTAATTGTAGTTTTGGTCCCCCTATTTTCACCATTTCATAGAATTGGTCCTCCTCTTTTAAAATTCGACAGTTTTGGTCCCTCCATCATATTTTTGAACTATAAAAATGCGATGTAATAAATTTTAAATGTCGTGGAATATGATCCGAAGATGGAAAAAGATCAACATCGATGAAATTTTAACAAAATTCTCTTTAAAACTTCATTTAAAACATATCATATCGCAATATTTTAGACAAAATAATTGATAGAGGAACCAAAATTGTCGAATTTTAAAATAGGGGGACCAATTTTGCAAAATGATGAAAATATGGGGACCAAAACTGCAATTAAGCCTAATTTATATTATATTCAAACTTAGATTCTGTACAAAAAGAAATAAATTGAAATTATATATCTAAATGATATAATAGTTATATTTAACCATAATAGTTACTATACTATGACCCATATACCTATCAGAATAACTAAACAAAAACATACTTTCTAATACATTGAATCACTTTGTCAAAAAATTAAAATATATTGAATAATTAATTTCATAATTTATATTCTATTCAATTTTAGATATGTACAAAAAGAAATAAATTTAAATTATTTGATCTAAATTAAATAATAATTATATTGAACCATAACAATTACATTTTTTTTGGTCAAGTAGCTAGATTCACACACTTTTAAGTGTGGGAAATCTGGGGTTTGAACCCCGGCCCCTACAAATAATGTCCTATTAGCTACCAACCGAGCTTCACTTACGGGATAACATAAGAGTTACTTTACTATGGTCCATATACCTATTGAAAAAACTTCAGAAAAACGTAACAGCTAAAGTATTTCAAGAATTTGTTTATAAAACTATTTTACAAAACGGTTTTCAAAAATTCAAAAAATTTAAACACAATCAAGAAGGATACAAAGTTAGATAGAAACATGACCAAAAAATGGATTACGGAATTGTGGTAGATAGAGCATCAAAAGATATAAATTAATAACCATTTTTTACTCTTATTCTTTTTTTGTAAAAGCATAACCTGTTTTTACATAATACAGGTTAGAGTCTTAGAGAATAACATGCGATGTAAAACACAAATAATATAAATTATTTTTGTAAAGAAGAGAAAGATTTCCTTTTTCAAAATAAATATTGTGGTTTCATGAACAATGATTTAATCATGGAAGGAACATGAATACTGAATGTACATTAAGTCATCTTTGAGAAGCCTTTGAATGAGTGGATGATGAAAAATAACAAAAGCAAGAACCAAAATACCTGAGGTAAGGTAACAACTAGTGTTGAATCATCGATAGCTTTCAAATGCCGCAGCATACCATGCGTATTCAAGTTCTGCAAATCCATGCACTTTAGTCCTCTCTTAGTTGAAGAAAAGTTCAAGTTCAAAGAGCAGTAACATATCGAAAGGTCATTGAACAGCTAAATAAACTATTCTCTACAATAAAAGGCCTTGAAACAAGACTCTTGATGGTATTCTTGTGAGCTATCAGTTAATTTGATAGAAATTTTAAAATATTTGAACATTCAGGTAAAGCAGCTTGCAAAAGTTGAGGGGGAGGGGGGGGCATGATCGTAAAATCCTGTATTGTGTCTCAAGAGTAATTTTTAGAGTATAAAATTGGTTAAGAGACGGGTTTAAGGAATCAAAGAGTGAACCTGACCATGAAAAATTGAACTTATAGGATCGTGTAAGATCTCCTAGTGGTTGTAAGATCGTAAAACTGTACGATTCTATGATTTAACTTTCGATCTTATCAACTCTATTAACGTAGGTTTCCAGTGAAATATAATCTAATTTCATGTTTCTATCCATAAGAAATGTAAAAGGCATATAAACGTATACAAATCCAACAAGAAATTGATTTCATATTTCATAAATGTAAGCAAGAAAATGAACATGAGAATGATTAAACATAACCATAAGAAATGTAAAAGGCATTTAAACATACCTCTATATTTTGCAACACCAACAGAAGTATATGCTTCCTTGATGGTACCAGAAGACAACATATTGGACTCAATTACAGAAGGAAAAAAAACGTTTGTAGCCATGGTTAAGGAGTTAACAACTTCTTTCCATCTGCACAGATAAATAATAAAATTAAAAAAGAACCAAAAGGTTCATGTATCTAATTATGTGCACAACTTACATGTTCTAAATAAAAAAATATGGCAATTCAAACAACACTGGTAATCGGCATTAAACACAACTGCTCAACATCTGAATTTAACACAATGAATGAAGTATAAGTAGGGCCATTTCCATCGAAATGAGCCACTGGTGCAGTTATGAGTATAGCATTATTCTCCTTCTTATTGTGAGCATAGAAATTTTGTTTTAATAACATTTATACTCCATTTGCCATATCTAATAATTCTATTGCTAATACAAATCAAGTTGTGAAACATATCAACCAAATCAAGTGAAGCATCTAACTAACCGGAAAGAGTGACAAATCTGGATTAACCTTCAAACATTGTGAAACGCAAAACACATCAAGCTCCCTCGTCTGCAAAAAAAAAAAAAAAAAAATATTTTAAAAATTTAAATTAAGTTAAAGGATCTCATGTGCGATTTTAACAAGAGTCTATTACTCTCTCTGTCCCAAAATAACTGATCTAATTGGTTGTTTCATACATGTTAATGCACATCTTTGACATTTAATATCTTTAAGTAGGAATTAGCAAAAAAATATAAAAATTTGATACTTAGAAAATATTCATAAAGACATTAACTTGTAGATGGCTAAAGATTTTAAAGATCAGTTTAACACTTTAGCAGAAAATATACAGATTACTCTTCAGACCACAATAACTTGTAGATGGCTAAAGGGTCTGATGCTAATGGTAGCAGTACACATTATAAATTAATGAAAATAGTTTAAATGATTACAACATAATACTAAATGACCACATGTTTGATCAAAAACAATATTAGAAAGAATCCACATTGCAACCTAGATAGCACCAGTGAAAATAATGAAAGAATGGAGAATAATGAACACTATTATGTAAGGTCTTCAATCCTTGACCCGATTGATACTAGACACCATGATAATGAACTCATGAAATTTCACTGCTCCGGTTGCAGCCAACAGACATGGCACCAAGCCACTGGCCAATGAAATGCATTAAACAATTCCAAGCAGGTTTACTTTCTTCCTCATACAGAATGGTCCCATATAAGCATTAACAAGACAACAGAAACAGGTGATTACGAAAAGAAGAAATTATTCTAAAGGGAACAGACCAGTTTCGGAGTGATGTATTTCATGTGGGATGAAAACAATACCAGACAGATACAGGTCTCAAATAGGAGAAGAGAAGAGAAGAGTGGGAAGACTGTCAAAACAGGTGAAGCTCAAACTAGAGGAAGAAGCGGTGACCGCTGACCAGGAAGCACAGCGGGTTTCGACATAGCATGCAGAGAAGAATTAGACTACCATGTCACCCGTCACACATTTTGAAAAAAAAAGGCAAAAATTTGAGAAATCAGTACGCAGCCATTTTTGTGGTTTCTTCAGAAGAAGGGGAATGATGTCACAGTGCTGCTGCAGATAAGATGGCCGCGACTGATAGAAGTAATAAAAACTCATTTGGTCCAAACACATTTGTTTTAGGAACTCATTATTATTTTGTTGTGATTTAATTATAAAATCGAGTGGCTGTTTTTAAAAAAAAATAATAATAATTTATTTTCTAATTATTTGTTGCTGCTTTGTTTTACATTAACATTGGTTTGGGTTGAGTTATTGTTTTCCCAATGAAGACCCAATAATATACTGAGAAAGGAATGATGAATTGAATTCTAACTATATTAAATTAATTAATACTCCCTCCATAACAAAATATAAGCAACAATGAGTCAACGAAAGTTGATGTATCTGATCTAAATTTTATACCAAATACATCAATCTTCTGACTCATTTTTGCTTATATTTTGTTACGGAGGGAGTATTTTCTTAATAAAATCAAATGAGTTTGATTAAAATATTACTTCACTATAAACAATTTTCTTATTTCCAAAAATCAACTATATTAAAATGGGAAAGGGTTAATTTAGTTTGAGTTATGCATGTGTAATTTTTCATTTTGGTAGGATCTTACGTTTTGTGATCTTGTTACCCTCTAACAATCTACGTTTTTCGAGAGCTAAACAAGCTCGTAAAATTCCAACATACTACCAGTTCTGTCCTAGAACGATGTTATCTTGAGGAAGACAATCATACTCACATTGATACGACGGATTGATGAAGAAGCTTCGTTGTGGAAGATCTTGCCGGAATTCATGGAAGAGACCCCGTTGCCGATGAGACGGAAAGAGGTGGTACCTCCGACGCCCAAATCAGGTGGAAAACAAGGAGGTCGGGAGGTTTATGAGATAAAATAAACTTACTTGGCATTGCAATGAATTCCCCTTTTATATAGGCATAAGAGAGTGTAATGGGCCTGAAGCTTTATTGGATCTTACCATGTAACTGGGCCTTTGCTAAGTAGATATTACCTTTTAAGTGGACCTAAACTCTAAACCCACTTAAAAGACTATATCCACTTAACAAAGGCCAAATTACATAGTAAGGCCCAATAAAGCTCTAAGTCCAATACACTCCCTTATGCCTATATAAAAGGGGAATACATTACAATTCCAAGTAAGTTTATTCTATCTCTAAACCTCTCAACCTCCTTGTTTCCCACCTAACTTGGGCGTCGGAGCGCATTTGCAGGTACCACCCCTTACGTCTCACCGGCAACAGCTCTTCCATGGATTCCAGCGAGATCTTCCACAACGAAACATCTTCTTCATCAATCCGTCGTATCTTCCTCAGGATAACATCGTTCTAGGACAGAACACTACCAAAATGAAAAATTACACACGCATTGCATAGCGCATAGATCAAGTTAACCTCTTTCCATTAAAGAGAGTAGATTAATGGATTTCCATTAAAGATAGTAGATTAATGGAAATAAGAAACTTATTTGTAGTTAAGAAATATTTTATTAATTGATTTTATAAAGAAAATATTTAATGTAGTCAGAGAAACTTTTAAATTAATTCATCAATATTTACTTGATTTATTATTGGGTCTTAACGACTAAAATAGCCTAAACCAGTGTTGATGTAGAACAGAACACAAGAATTAAAAAATAAAGATAAAAAAGTTTAAAAAAGACCCATTAAGTTTTTGAATTAAGTCAACCAACAAACTGGTTAAAGTAATGTAACCCAAAAAAATGGTAATAGTAATGAGTTGGGCCTTCTTTTCTCCCAAGCCCAATATCCACTGTGCTATCTTTCTTTTTATTCTTCTTCTAGAGTAGAAAAAAACCAAGGACGCAAGATTTTTGCAAGATATTTTGCGATTTCAATCTCAGTAGAATACGATTCTACATGCAATCTGGATTGCCAGGATTGAGTGAGATCGTGGAATCACACGATGTTGCGATATAAATCACAATTATGACCACTGGTCAGAACCAATAGGGTTTTTAGAGAGCAAAAAGAGAAGATAGAAAAAGACGCTAATACTAGCACAACGGAACGGAAGTATGAGTAATAGTACATGATTAAGCCCACTAACAGTAAGGCTAATAGCCACAGTATCTTCTAATAAAAATAGAAAATATAATAATTTTCTCATGTTTTAGAGTATTGTGTATTTTCATACGGTGTGTGAACATTGTGCTTGTGTAGTACAGGTACACTATAAATCAGTGACCGTATTGTGCTGAGTCGGTTTTGTTGCCAACTCTCAATAACTCCTAGAACGCTGAATGCATCTCAATAAGTACAAGAGTCCACATCAATCAAACTACACAGTTTCAGACAGATTAACTTTCGCACTCATAGATTCTAATCATTAGGCACAACTATAACAGGTAACAATAACCCTCAACATTAATCAAGATATCATAGATCATACAATTACCAAGGTATCCATGAAACTAACCTTCAGACAGTGAACTGCCAATTCAGCTTGAAAACCATCCCCCATCTGGACAAGTGCATGATCAGGTTTATTTCGGAGAAGTTTGATTCTGACAATGTTCCCATAAATAGAGAACAAGTTGAACAGTTTGTCCTCGTCGATTCTCTGAAATAACAAAATTTCAAGCAAACAGTTAAATAGAAGGGAGACAACTTTCTTGCAGAATGAAAAGTTCCAAGCAATTTTACTTACGTCAGGATTGAGATTTGTGACAAGAATTGTACACCTTTCATTTGTTCCAGTTATTCCAGGAGG
>Ga0228710_1005899_pt1 | contig 18843 bp, 10 predicted proteins | sample MedpolnodulmetaG_FD_177995 | JGI IMG/M metagenome (GOLD analysis project Ga0228710, IMG submission 177995) | Root nodule microbial communities from Medicago polymorpha collected in Santa Monica, California, United States - pink nodules | ecosystem: Host-associated > Plants > Roots > Nodule...
AAACAAATGGAAGGGGCCACATCATTTAGTAACATAAAGCCACTTTTAGTTAAACTTGAGGAAAACATTATCACCCATATATTTTTCTACATACAACTATTGTTTGACTATTCAATATATTAGGATGGCATTTGAGGAAACGATGCAACTGAGAAGTTGTTGACTATTGTTCAAAGTTATATTAGAGGTACCAATTCTGAGATTTAGGTAAAATTCAATAAGTTACGGACAAAAATACGATTCAATGATTTTAATTGTTAACCCTAATGATTAATAATTGATAGATTCATGTACCCCTAATATTCAGAAAACTTAATATCAGATTAGCCATATTTTGTAATAGTTATTATGGTTAACAATTATATATTATTGAATTACGTTTTTGTGCATAACTAGTTAAAAGTTATTTGAATCTCTGAATTTGTACCTCAAATATAGCTCTGAACAATACTAAGCACCTCCTCAGTTAAATCGTATTCCTCAAATGTCATTCTAATATATTCAATAGTCAAATTTTAGTTGTGGTAACCAATAAACTTAAAGCATTTGAATGAAGGGTGGAAATGAAGCACACGGAACGGAATGAGTTTAAATTGTGTTAAATTGAAGATTCATATATAGTATAACAACAAATAGTGCAACTCGGACCCCTCACTCTTATTCTTATTTTAAATATAACTTTTCCTTGTAAGTATAGTGATATTTCAATTTGGATTTACCATAGAAGATTGTCTTCACTCAGCGAAAAGAGAAGTTTAACTTCATTATTCTCTTGGACGTCTTCTTCGTCAGTATCATCATTAAGACTATATAGCATTGTTTCACCTCCATGTTGATAATAGTGTATATTTCTTCTTGCAGAAAATGCATCAACTTTGGTTATTCACTCATTTGTGTTATGTGTGAAAGATTTTAATAAAGAATACACAATAAAATTGACAAGAGATAGATAGCTAGATATATTTATATATATATATATATATATAGAGAGAGAGAGAGAGGGAGATGAGAATCTTCCCAGATGACATCTGATATGTTATATTATTTTCCACATATCCATGGCGAGAAAATACTTGTTGTAGCACATCAAGAGTCTTAGGATACCATATGGAGTCCGACATCAAGTTAGGTAAAATGAAATTTCTTATTATCAATGGGAATGAACACGACTTTCCAATTGCAAAAAATATGCAGTCCAACATTAAGTTAACAAAATAGTAGTCTAGTTGCATAAAAGAGAAATAAACAATCTATGTATACCTTATGATTGGTTGAGCATTTTTGCAAAATTGTATAGCAATAACAGCTGAAGAAACATCTCACATTTGAAGAAGTGCCTACAAAAATGATATATCAATTCGTCATTGGGTTCTAAGAGTCTGAGAAAAACCAAAAGATTCACTTGAAGGCATGAAAGAAAACCTGATTTTTGGGACGCATCATATTAAGCTTTGTTATGACTCCAACACGCTGAAATAGCTAGAGAAATTTATTTTGCAACAAGAATAATATTGTCCAATAAATTTTTAGGTTGACAGGTTTACTTTTCATTTGTGTTTCTTAATTACGATGAATTAGACAAGTGACAGAAAAGTGTATATATATATATATATATATATAAGAGACAAAAAGAAAAAAGAAGTATATTCATATCACTGACATTCATGTGATCTACATGAATTGGTGCAATTATATGTCATTGATATGAATGAACGATTTAACAAATTTTCAATTTATATTTAAAAAATTGGCAAACAAAAGGTAGAATAGGATTAACAATTTTTTTGAATTGTACATTCATACCAAGAACAAATGATTGCGCCAATTTATGCAGATATCCATGATTTAAATCATTTATGACTCATCACAAGATATAATACATAGGAATTACTATCTTGCAAAATCATATCAAACCAAACTTCAAATTGTATCAACAAAATATAATCTACTCACATGATTTTGCATATTTCTTCTGTAAACATAGCAATTAGATAAAACCATACTTCAAATTGTGTCAACAGAATATTATCTACCGATATGATTTTGAGGCTTTCTTTTATAAACATGACAATTAATAACGAAGATAACAAGCAACTTTTGAAGTTAATACTATCCTTCTAAGTTTTATATACCCACATTAGAGCCTGCACAATATGTTACAATTAATATCAAAAATAAAAAATATAGAATTGCTTACTATATCAATAAGGATCTAAACTAGCTTATTTCTTCCACAAACAAGAGTAAATCAAGTGACTCCATTACATGATCATACTAAAAAACCACAAACATAAAGAGAGATGGGTAAAAGATCTTACTTCAGCTATCTCAGGACCAACATTTTGAACGTGAATCACCTTTGAAGGTTCAGCCATTTCAAATTACCTGTAAAAAAAAAACTTTGGGTTAGAATCTTTTTGACATCCCTTGGCTCATCAATCCATTCAAACACAAAGATTAACCAATAAATTATTATCTTATATTTAAAGGTTGAACCCTAAAACTCCTTCAAAGTTCCTCATCTCATTAATCACATCAGATGAGCGCGTGGTGAAATTGAGAAAAAAAAAGTGAGCCACCATGATTTCGGTGATAGTTACACTTTAAAGCTTCACAAAATTACGGTGGCTCAACGTGAATATTCAATCTTACAATGATTTTGGAAATAGTTACACTTTGCAACTTCACAAAATCACGATGGCTCATCATAATTTTTCAATCTCACCGTTCATCCAAACATCCACAGATGGTAGAATTGATGATCAAACCTACGATTTACTAATAACACTTTATCCAAACATACAAATGCTTACAATGAAACTCAACAACACAATTCCAACATCAAACACAAATTAATAATAAAAAAAAGCTACATATATGAATCTTACCAATTAATATTCAAAACATATTTTACAGAAAATCAGTATTCAATTATATAAAATCTTGAGGCTTCTCAAACAAAGTAGAAATTAATAAAAATTCAAACTTTATGTGCTAGTCAATTAAACTCGAGAAAACTCATATACCAATTTGAAAAATGAATCTTTGAGTGTTGAAAATAATTGACATACAGCAAAAAGGGGATCTATGTTTTTTTTTAACAACAAACATTATTGATGAAGCCTAATCGGCTTAAGCAGTGAAGACGGGACACTAAAGAAAATAAAACCCTGTTAAAACACCAGGAAACAACAACAAGGGGAAAAACATATCTAATTTGTAAAAATGCAGCTAGAGAGAGAGAGAGAAAGAGATATTGTCTTGTGTGTGTGTTAGATATATATATATGCATATATATATATATATATATAGAGAGAGAGAGAGAGAGAGAGAGTGTGTGAATGTGTGTTACTCATGTGTTGTTTATGTTGTCGTGATTTTTTTCGCCTTAGTATCCTACAAGGCCCAAAACTTTTTTTTGTACTTATAAGGCCCAAAACATGATATTTGGATTTCATCTAACGCAGTGACAAGTTCGAGCCATCCGCCCGAAGTAAACGGTTGAAATTTAAACTTTCCAATCTCAAATAAATAGTTGGGACTATTAGAATGTCAAACTGAGGAAATATTATAGCAGTAAATCCAGGTCCAAATGTACTAGACTGGGGTTTTAAATAGTTGTTTCAGAGAATGTGGTGACCAGGTTCGAACCCGGGGTTCCACATAATAGTGAGGACAACCAAGCGACTAGGTTGCAGTAATGAGGACAACTTTGTAATACATTGAATCATGATGTCAAAGTTAAAACACATTGAATCATTTATTTCTAAATTTATATTTTATTCAAACTTAGATTTTATACAAAAAGAAATAAATTGAAATTATTAATAGAGTTACTATACTATGACTCATATGCCAATTATAAAAACATAAGAAAACATACTTTCTAATACATTGTATCACTTTGTCAAAAATAATTAAAATACATTGAATAATTAACATTATAATTTATATTCTATTCAAGATTTGATTATGTACAAAAAGAATAAATATAAATTATTAGATATAAATGAAATAGTAATTATATTTAACAATAATAGTTACTTTTTTCTTTTTGGTCAACAAAACTAGTGGCTAGATTCACACACTTTTGAAGTGTGAGAAATCCAGGATTCAAACTTTGACCCCCGCAAATAATGTCCCTCAAAGCTACTAACTAAGCGTCCCTTACGGGACAACATAACAATTACTTTACTATGGTCTAAATATATGTTGAAAAAACTTCAGAAAAACATAACACTAAAAGTATTTCAAGAATTTTTTTGATTAATTAGTTTTATAAAACAAATTAACAAAATGGTATTAAATATAAAAAAAAAAACCTTAACACAATGAAGGAAGATATAAAGTTAATTAGAACCATGACCAATGACAAGGATTATGGAACTATGGTTGATAGATCTTCAAAAGATATACATTAATAACCATTTTTTACTTCATTTTTTTTAAAGCATAACCAGATTATACATAATAAAGGTTAGTGTCATAGATAATACATGCAATATAAATCACAAATAATATAAATTATATTTGTAAAGAAGAGAAAGATCTCCTTTTTCAAAAAAATAATATTGTGGTTTCATGAACAATGATTAAAGCATGGAAAGAACATGAATATTGAATGTACATTAAGTCATTTTTTAGAAGCCTTTCAATGAATGGATAATGAAAAGTAACAACGAGTCCCTGCACTTTAGTCCTTTCTTAGTTGAAAAAAAATCCAAGCTCAAACTGCAATAACATATCAAAAGGTCATTCATCGGCCAAATAAACTATTCTCAACAATAAAAGGCCTTGAAACAAGACTCTTGTGGGTATGCTTGTGATCTATCAGTTAATTTGGTAGAAATTTCATAACATTTGAAAATGCAGGTAAAGCACCATTCGAAAGCTAAGTTTTCTACCAAAGATAACATACAAAGTTGTCAAGAGAGAAATCCTACTAAGGACCATAAAGGGGGAATCATGATCGTAATATGTAGGATCGTAAGATCCTGTAATGCGTCTCAAAAATCAGTTTTAGAGTATAAAATGGGTTAAAAGGCTAGTTTAAGGAGTCAAAGAGTGAACCTGACAAAGAAAAATTGAAATTTTAGGATCGTGTAAGATCTCCCAGTAGTTGTAAGATCGTATAATTGTACGATTATATGATTTAAAATTTTGATCTTAACAACTCTACTCACATAGGTTTCCTGTGAAATATAATCTAATTTCAAATTTTTAACCATAAGAAATGTAATAAGCATTTAACGGTATACAAATCCAAAAAGAAATTGATTTCATATTTTTGAAATGTAAGCAAGAAAATTAACATTAGAATGGTTAAACATAACCATAAGAAATGTAAAACGCATTTAAACGTACCTTTCCTTTTTCCAATCGAGCACCTATTTTCGGATCAACAACAACTGATCAAATAATAATAAGATCTACCTTTACGTTTTCATATAATTCAATTCACCGTCCATATCTAGATCCCAAGGCATGAGTCAGATAATGGAATTGCATGGTCTTGCGATATATATCGCGATTATGACAAGATATCACAAGATCTAGTATAAAGATTCCATAATAACCAAGGTATGCATGAAACTAACCTTCAGAATTTGTACCGTCAATTCAGCCTGGAAAACATCTCTCATCTGGATAAGTGCATGATCTGGTTTACTTTGAAGACGTTTCATTTTGAAAATTGTTCCCATAAAGAGAGAACAAGTTGAACAATTTATGCTCATCTATTCTCTGAAATAACCAAATTTGAAGAAAATATTAAAATAAAGGGAAGATATCTTTCCCGCAGAATCAAAAATGTTACAATCAAATGAACTTACACTAGGATTGAGATTTGAGACACGATTTGTACACCTAGAGCCAAATCTCCCCAGAAGGCAGCTTTAATTGCTTGCGCATTGCTCATTTATAATTCAAAACACATTGATAAGTATGTGGAGGGATTAATCGTTGTGTTTAAAATAACTTATAGATAAAATCCTATTTAACGAGCATTAAAGTGGAAAATCTTTAAAATTAAGCTAAACAAAACATTTTAAATACATGTGCGATTCACAGTACCATGTCATTTATCACAAAATGGATGAAAACATTAAAAAGTTATTTAATGCGTGTATATAGGTGATTTAAAAACAAGAAAATTATAGCAATGTTATTTAATAAACCTCCTTATGAATATAACCCCAATATGAGCAGGAAAAATGCTTTTACATATTTTTGTTCAGAAAATTTATTTTTTAGAATTAAGATATATTATTTAAGAAAAGTACCAACTTACAACGTCTTGAAAAGATACCTCCTTATACATCTTGGTTACATTTGTTTATTAAGTCTTACTTTCAAAGTTTAAGGATCTAAAAATCCTATAAAAATACATCTTTATTTTTGTATTCCCACTTCACGTATACATTTAATGCAAAATATATTGAACAATGCACGTGTCATTTTTATTATGTATTTATTGCTTTATTAAAATATTTCATATATAACAGAAATAACAGAATGGCGAAAGTTGATGCATTTTCTGCAAGAAGAAACATATACTATTATCAACATGGAGGTTAAACAATGATATGTAGTGATAATGATGATAAGAATGAAGAAGAGGTCCAAGATAATAACGAAGTTAAACGTGTCTTTTCTCAGGGTGAAGACCAACTTCTATGGTAAATCAAAATCGAGATGTTACGATACTTACATTTAAAAGTTATATTTAAAATAAGAATAAGAGAAATAGGTTCTAATTGCAATATTTGTTGTTATAATATATTTGAATCATCAACTTAACACAATTTAAACTCATTGTCTGTGCTTCATTTTTTACCCTTCATTCCAAGGCTTTAAGTTTATTGTTTAATACTGTAGAAAAATATATGGGTGATAATGTTCACCTCAAGTTTAAGTAAAAGTGGCTTTATGTTACTAAATGATGTGGCCCTTTCCATTTGTTTACGCCATAGCTTTCTATAGTTTTAACTAAGAAAGGGCCCATCTACTAAACCATGTAAGCTTTCCCCCAAATATATGACATATATTGAAATGCTAGGGCTAATTCCTTCTCCACTCCTTACATGAGCAAGACCAGAAAGTATTTTCTCGATGCTTTTGATAGCATATATAGCAACATGAGTCAGACCCCTTAATGTAAGCTACACTTGACAACCCTAACTTGGTAGCAAAAGCATTCTCACTAACAACTTCACGCTTCTTTTGGCCAAATTCTGACAAGAAGCTTGGGGAGGTTATAAGAGAGAGGTGCAGCTGTCGTCTTTCATGCAAAACCATTGTTTCAAGCAAGAAAGGGTGCATGTTAAATCATGCTGCTATATATGCTATCAAAAGCGCCGTGAAAATACTTTATGGTCTTGCTCCTGTAAGGAGTGGACAAGGAATTAGCCCTAGCATTTCAACATATGTCATATATTTAGAGGAAAGCTTACATGTTTTAGTAGATGGGCCTTTCTTAATGAAAACTATAGAAAGCTATGGTGTAAACAAATGGAAGGGGCCACATCATTTAGTAACATAAAGCCACTTTTAGTTAAACTTGAGGAAAACATTATCACCCATATATTTTTCTACATACAACTATTGTTTGACTATTCAATATATTAGGATGACATTTGAGGAAACGATGCAACTGAGAAGTTGTTGACTATTGTTCAGAGTTATATTAGAGGTACCAATTATGAGATTCAGGTAAAATTCATTAAGTTACAGACAAAAATATGATTCAATGATTTTATTTGTTAACCATAATGATTAATAATTGATAGATTCAGGTACCCCTAATATTAAGAAAACTTAATATCAGATTAGCCATATTTTGTAATAGTTATTATGGTTAACAATTATATATTATTGAATTACATTTTTGTGCATAACTAGTTAAAAGTTATTTGAATCTCTGAATTTGTACCTCAAATATAACTCTGAACAATACTAAACACCTCCTCAGTTAAACCGTATTCCTCAACTGTCATTCTAATATATTCAATAGTCAAATTTTAGTTGTAGTAAACAATAAACTTAAAGCATTTGAATGAAGGGTGGAAATGAAGCACGCGCAATGAGTTTAGAATGTGTTAAATTGAAGATTCGTATATATTACAACAACAAATATTGCAACTCGGACCCCTCACTCTTATTCTTATTTTAAATATAACTTTCCCATGTAAGTATAGTAAAATTTCAATTTGGATTTACCATAGAAGTTTGTCTTCACCCAGCGAAAAGACAAGTTTAACTTTGTTATTCTCTTGCATGTCTTCTTCGTCGGTATCATCATTAACACTATATAGCATCGTTTCACCTCCATGTTGATAATAGTGTATATTTCTTCTTGCAGAAAATGCATTAACTTTGGTTATTCACTCATTTGTGTTATGTGTGAAAGATTTTAATAAAGAATACACAATAAAATTGACAACAAGAGATAGACATATATATACACACACAGAGAGAGAGAGAGAGAGAGATGAGAATCTTCCTAGATGACATCTGATATGTTATATTTTTTTCCACATATCTATGGCGAGAAAATACTTCTTGTAGCACATGAAGAGTCGTAGGATACTATATGCAGTCCGACATCAAGTTAAGTTAAATGAAATTTCTTATTATCAATGGGAATGAGCATGGCTTTCCAATAACAAAAAATATGCAGTCCAACATTAAGTTAACAAAATAGAAGTCTAGTTGCATAAATGAGAAATAAACAATCTATGTATACCTTATGCTTGGTTGAGCATTTTTGCAAAATTGTATAGCAATAACAGCTGAAGAAACATCTTACATTTGAAGAAGATCCTGCAAAAATGACATAACAATTCGTCAGTGAGTTCTAAGAGTCTGAGAAAAAGCAAAAGATTCATTTGAAGGCATGAAAGAAAACCTGATCTTTTAGACGCATCATATTAAGCTTTGTTATGACTCCAACAGTCTGAAATAGCTGGAGAAATTTAATTTGCAACAAGAATAATATTGTCCAATAAATTTTTAGGTTGACTGGTTTACTTTTCATTTGTGTTTCTTAATTACGAAGAACTAGATAAGTGACAAAAAAGTATAATATATATAAGAGAGAAAAAGAAAAAAAATATTCATATCACCGACATTCATGTGATCTACATGAATTGGTGCAATTCTATGTCATTGATATGAATGAACGATTTAACAAATTTTCAATTTAAATTTTAAAAATTGGCAAACAAAAGGTAGAATAGGAATATGATTAACAAAATTTTTGAATTGTACATTCATATCAAGAACACATGATTGCGCCAATTTATGCAGATATCCATGATTTAAATCATTTATGACTCATCACAAGATATAATACATAGGTATTACTATCTTGCAAAATCATATCAAACCAAACTTCAAATTGTGTCAACAAAATATAATCTACTCACATGATTTTGCATATTTCTTTTGTAAACATAGCAATTAGATAAAACCATACTTCAAATTGTGTCAACAGAATATTATCCACCGATATGATTTTGAGGCTTTCTTTTATAAACATGACAATTAATAACGAAGATAACAAGCAACCTTTGAAGTTAATACTATCCTTCTAAGTTTTATATACCCACATTAGAGCCTGCACAATATGTTACAACTAATATCAAAAATAAAAAATATAGAATTGCTTACTATATCAATAAGGATCTAAACTAGCTTATTCATTCCACGAACGAGAGTAAATCAAGTGACTCCATGATATAATCATACTAAAAAACTACAAACATAAAGAGGGATTGGTAAAAGGTCTTGCTTCAGCTATCTCAGGACCAACATTTCGAACGTGAATCACCTTTGAAAGTTCAGCCATTTCAAATTACTTGTAAAAAAAAAAGCTTTGGGTTAGAATCTTTTAACATCCCTCAACTCATCAATCCATTCAAAGACAAAGATTAACCAATAAGTGATTATCTTGTATTTAAAGGTTGAACCCTAAAACTCCTTCAAAGTTCCTCATCTCATTAATCATGTCAGATGAGCGCGTAGTGAAATTGAGAAGAAGAAAAATATGTGAGCCACCATGATTTTTCAATCTTACAATGATTTTGGAAATAGCTACACTTTGCAACTTCACAAAATCACAATGGCTCAGCATAATTTTTCAATCTCACCGTTCATCTAAACAAGCAGAGATGGTAGAATTGATGATCAAACCTACGATTTACTAATAACACTTTATTTAAACATACAAATGCTTACAATGAAACTCAACAACACAATTCCAACATCAAACACAAATTAATAACATAAAAAAAGCTACATATATGAATCATACCAATTAATATTCAAAACATAGTTTAAAGAAAATTAGTATTCAATTATATAAAATCTTTAGGCTTCTCAAACAAAGTAGAAATTTAATAAAAATTCAAACTTTATGTGCTACTCAATTGAATTCGAGAAAAATCATATACCAATTTGAAAAATGAATCTTTGAGTGTTGAAAAAAAATTGACATACAGCAAAAAGGGGATTTTTTTTTTTTAACAGCAAACATTATTGATGAAACCTAATCAGCTTAAGCAGTGAAGACAGTACACTAAAGATAACAAAACCCTGCTAAAACACCAGGAAACAACAACAAGGGAAAAAACAAGTTAACTACCCAAAACTAACAGAAACAACAAAAGGGGATATCTAATTAGTAAAAAAGAAGCTAGAGAGAGAGAGAGAGAGAGAGATTGACTGCCTGATGAGAGACAGAGAGAGAGAGAGAGATTTCCTTGTGTGTGTGTGAGAGAAAGAGTGTGTGTGTGTGTGTGTGTGTGTTATACTCATGTGTTGTTTATGTTGTCTTGATTTTTTCGCCTATGTATCCTACAAGGCCCAAAAGTTTTTTGTACTTATAAGGCCCAAAACTTGATATTTGGATTTCAGCTAATGCAGTGACAAGTTCGAGCCATCCGTTCGAAGTAAACGGTTGAAATCTAAACTGTCCAATCTCAAATAAATAGTTGGGACTATTAGAATGTCAAACTGGGGAAATATCATAGCAGTAAATCTATTACCAAATGTACTGGACTGGAGTTTTAAATAGCTGTTTCGGAGAATGTGGTGACCAGGTTCGAACCCGAGGTTCCACATAATAGTCAGCACAACCAAACAACTAGGTTGCAGTAATGAGGACAACTTTATAATACATTGAATCATGATGTCAAAGTTAAAATATATTGAATCGTTTATTTCAAAATTTATATTTTATTCAAGCTTAGATTTTATACAAATAGAAATAAATTGAAATTATTAATAGAGTTACTATACTATGACTCATATGCCAATTATAAAAACATAAGAAAACATTCTTTCAAAAAAAAAAAACATACTTTCTAATACATTGAATCACTTAGTCAAAAATAATTAAAAAACATTGAACAATTAATTTTATAATTTATATTCTATTCAAGATTTGATTATGTTCAAAAAGAATAAATATAAATTATTAGATATAAATGAAATAATAATTATATTTAACCATAATAGTTACTTTTTTCTTTTCGGTCAACTAGCCTAGTGGCTAGATTCGCACACTTTTGAATTGTGGGAAATCCAGGATTCAAACTTTGACCCCCGCAAATAATGTCCCTCCAAGCTACTATCTAAGCGTCACTTACGGGACAACGTAACAATTACTTTACTATGGTCTAAATATATGTTGAAAAAACTTCAGAAAACATAACAATAAAAGTATTTCAAGAATTTTTTTGATTAATTAGTCTTGTAAATGTAATACACATACTAAGCGTGTCTAGAATACTTAGCATGTGCATTAACTTAGTACTGAATACATTAAAATTTACAACATAAAAGCTACAAATGAATATAACATCTATACAAGTTTGTACATTTGATACAACAATCCTAGAAATCCAATACATTCTAATAGTAAACACTTAAAATCTTGCAAATAATCTGCAGCCGTACGAACATGTACCTGATGATAATCCATTCAGCTACATAACTGCTGCCTCTTGACATAAAAATATGCTGATCTGAAACATAAAAGGATTTGGATGCGACATAATGTCTCAGTGAGCTCTACCTAATCCTAGGTTGTAGGTAACCTCGGGGAAACCTACGGTTACCACGTGTCTACGACACAACCATTCAGTTGATTATACGTGTGTGAAATCTTAGATACCTATACAATCGTGCATACCTAAGATCGTCATAAGCTTCTACGTATTCATAGTCTACAAGTCTTGTTAAATGCTCTGCATGCCATGGCGGTCCGGGGAAACTAAGACCACTACGTCATGATACTATAATAGCATCATGGCCTATTCATAACATGATCCTGAACTGGACGATCGGGAAAGGTACTAAGATAGTCAACAATGTGCTCTCATAATCTTGTCCTAATACATAAGCATATATATATTTCATAGCATAACATAATCGTATCGTATCATGATTCATAAACTGTTCATTTTATGTTAGAGAGTTAGCGTGTAACAAACAACATTATCTTGGTTCATTTTACGGATGAATCCAGAGTGGAGTAACCCCGAAATATAATCCCATGACATAACTAGTGAAATTCCCAACGGAGATTAACACCGGACTCCTCTTAATGCCGTGCGGGCCTACCTTGCAGAGCGTATCCCGTCCCCCTTAACGTGAACCTCTCGTATCCCCCTGGCATGGATAACGGAAAGACACGACATGTTCATACTTATATAGTCTTATTCATACATAAGAGGCTTATGACTTATACTTACTTGGAAATATTACCACGGGTCCGTCACCTACCTGTATAGCGGTAAATACCTACCTGCTTGCTCTTGTTCATACATGAACTAGACCTAATGTACTTAGGTTACATAATAGCATGGTTATTCTCGACTATCTAAGTCGAGGTTCTATAAGTTCCCAATACTTAGAGGTCATATGCCACCTGTCGTACCCCAATTTTTGATCCGAAAATCTCACTGACACGCGTCGCTTGACCCTGATCGATCTCTGATGTTTCAGTGAAAAATTCGGCAGAGGTATTTTAAAATACCTCATATTTGATTCCGAGTCGGGCCCTCTTCTCTCTTCATTTTATTTTTATCCTTTATTTTTAGTTTAAATTTCCATCTTTTATTCCTTTAAAAAAAATCAATCAAATTATTTTATTTAATTTTAAATCTCAATTTTATTTTTTTAATTTTAATTTTAATTTAATTATGTTTAGCCTTTATCTTGTTTTCTTTATTATTATTTATTTTTTATTATTTGATAAAAATCCAAAAAAAGGCTGTCACACGCTCCATTTCATCTCAATCCAAGAATTACAGTCCAAAGCCACCAAAATCGTCCAAATCCAAAGTTTATAGGCTGTCACGCGCCTTCACATTCTGAAATCTAGGAACAAGCTTTCCTATCCCAATCCAAAAATGCAGATTTTCTGCACTTCTTCAACAAACCCTAGTGCCAATCCCTTCACTATATAAGCTAACCTGCATAACACGAAAAAAAACATAATTTCTAGCCAAAAAACGCACAAGAATCATCATCGACAATCTGCAGCTCAATTTTCACAAATAACATTCATCAACCAAAACAACACAATCACGATAACAAGTTTCACGCCAAAATTCATCAGCCAGTTTTGACACACAAAGACGAATCCGAACCTGCAAGAATCAAATTCTTAAACCAAAAAAACCTCAAAACCACAACCAATCGGCCATCTTCACAGAACTCACGCAAGGGACCTGAAAGCACAGCGCAATCAACACACCAACCGAATCAGCAACAAACCAAACCGGTTCACCATCTTATCTCACACAAACCGTCACCAAACTCATCCCAAAACCTCCATAATCCAATCGACCTACACACAAACTCCATTCAATCGTCACAAACGACGACAACTTCACGTGAGGATACAAGCCACATCCAAACCGGACTCAATATCATCGAATCTGAACCAGAAGCAAAAGAAACACATCAGAACCCGAGAGAAGAATAAAGAGGTATATTTTCGAATTTTAATCTCTAGATCTAAGGTCGTAGGTTAGTTTTTTTTGGAATTGAGTTTGGAAACGGAATCAGGAAGGTAGGTTACATAGGAAAAGAGTTTTTTTTATTTTTAAAAGAGGTTGCTTTGGTGTTTCCGGCGGCGGCGGCGCCGTCCATGGAGGCCAACCACCGCAGGAACACCTCTATCCACTCTTGTCCTCCGAGGAGGACCTAGGAGAGAAGACAGAGGTTTAGGCTCTCTTCTAAGAAGAAGAGAGAGAAAGGTCATGAAGAAATGACGGATTTTCTCTCTTACAGCCTTTATATAGGCTCTTGTAGTCTAATGCGCGTGGGTGCACGGTTCTACCATGCACCCTCGCCTCCTATGTGCCTTGATCAAGATCTAAGGGCCCTTGATGCCTTGATCCTTGATCAGATATAAGCTGTTTGATTTATCTGATGGCTGTAATCAATTCAGTTATAACCCTACCCGCCCCATCTCAATAAACTGACCCAACTGTTTACCCAACCGACCCATTTTGTTTTGCAGTCCATGCTCTTTTTTTTTTTTTCTTTTCTGTTTGTTAACTGCACCCCAATTATACTGCTGCAACCCCACCTTGTGATTGAACCCCATTTTTTATTTTCAAGTCTTGCATGCGTTATATTTTTATCTTTTAGCTTTGTAATTATTTAATTTATTTTTTTATATTTTCTCATGCATATTTTCGGATTAGATTTGTTATTTTGTTCATATATTTATTTATGTCATTTATTTATTTTACAGCAAGGACATTAGAATGTAAACTAGGCTTAATGTAAATAATTTATTTTTTTTCTTGCAGACTTTAGAATGTATATTAGGCTTTAATGTAAATCATGCATGTGTGCGTGTGTGTATGCTTTATTTTTATGTTTTATAGTTTAGGTTAGAAGGGTTTTGTGGTGATCGAACGTCACCTCAAAATACATACGCTTTATAGCACAATTAATTAAATAAAATCAAGAGGTTCCTATAGGATACTATGGATATTTAGGGTGCTAACACCTTTCCTAAATATAACTAACCCTTAATCTTTTAAAATGGTGTTTGAACTTTTTTCCATTCTTTTGAAAAATTAATTAAAAGTTCAGTCGTGAATAAAAGTGAGTCAAACGCTAATCAAATAGCCTTGATCTCCGAAAAATGACGCGGCACTACCCAAACGTAATACATGTTATTTTACTCTCGTGTGCTATGTGTTGCCGATCAATGGTTAATGTTTGCTCGCCTATTTCCCTTTTACAACTTAAAAAAAATGTAAATTAGGCACTTGACATTGAGGGGTTCGTAGTTTAGGAAAAGAATGCAAGAAACGGGCCTCAGACGGCCCTTGTTAGACCACATGACGAGTTGACAGCATTCAGAATGCTGTCAAACTCGCCCCCAACTCGCCATAAGCGAGTAGCCTCTAGTGTTTACACCCCTTAAGTGAGTTAACTCGCTTATAGCGTGTTTCATCAGCTCTAGAAATGCAGAAATTGTATTTTTTTTTCTCAAAAACCTCAAAATCAAGATCCCTAATGCATGTTATATACCCAGAAACATAAAAATCGTAATATTGAGTAGTATGGCAAACACTAACAACATTTCTTGGCAATTTATGGCACAAAGGGTACTAATTTCTCTAATTCATAAACTAACATAATCATGATTTCTCACATAATCACACACACTAACCCAAGGAATGATCTAACTAGAGAACTCACTTTATGATTTCTGAATATTGGGACAACTTCAAGCTTTGAGTTCCAACATGCCAACCACACCCTAGCCCCATGATCTTGATTTAAGAAGGAAAAGAATTGGAATCATGCTTAACCCAAACCTCTATTGATTTCTAAGACCAAGAAGGAATCATAACATGCACTTAATCATCAAAGAAGGAAGATTCATGATGGATTGGTGAAGGAAGGAGGAAGGGGGCGGTTCTAGAGAGAGGGAGACAATGGAATTATGAAGATATTTGGGAGAAAAACATATAAATATCCCTGTTAGGCAAAGTTACCATTATGCCCTCCCTTTAGGCGTACTTAAACGGATACTAGTACTAATACTGCATGACAATTATTCTTCGTCGTATTTGACTTTCAATTGATAAACTTCAATATACTGATGAGTGGGTTGTTGCACTCTACCCCCCATAAGGAAATTTCGTCCTTGAAATTTAGAATTACCTTAAGATACCTATGTTTAATACTCAACATCTATGTTTTCTGGTTCCCACATAGTTTCGCCACTAGGTGAACTCGTCCGGTTGACATATGGTCCACTAATCAATCTGGTTTTGACGGAACATTAAGTCCAACTTTTGTCATAAGGCATTCAATTCTACAGATTACTACGGATCCGGAGTACACTTCTTTATCTGACAACATGAAATGCATCATGTTGCTCTTCTATAACTATGCATGTCTCGCAGATAAACTATTGACTGATACTCTTGAGTATCTAAAATGGTTCGCATCCCTTGACAAATCCTTAGTTCTGAAAGTTATTCGAATTTTCCACTTCAGGCGTAAGCACAAGAAAACATGTTTTCTTTTAAAGAATTCAAAAGATCTTCGCCTCTTACCTGCATAACTTATCCAACTACTCTGTGTCGTTCTTATCTTTCCTCAAGATCTTAAAGAAGCCTCCAAACCTTTGCGAATATTCTTAAATGATGTTCCCAACCTTGGTCTTAGGTTCCAATATACATCCATTAAAAATGAATCTCCCCGACATACTAATTTAACGGTTAACCATTGCTTTAAATGGCCTTGATATCATGACCTTAAATTGCCTAAGTTGAATAATTCCCACAACACCTTTCTTGGTTACGATTCACGAGATAACTTATACACCTCGGATATAGAGAAAAAACAAAACCAATCCCAATGATCCATCTGACAAGTATTACCAAGTTCCTTATTCCACATATTCTTATAAATCTGACTTAGACTACCAGTACTTGAACACCTTTATTAAATCTTTGAAAATCCCATACGATCTTCCAATAAACTGGTTGTTGATCCCGTTGACTTTACCCCCATCATCTTCCCTGATTTCTCATGGAATAAACTCAACGTGACACTATTTCATCACCTGTCGGAGGTACTAACTAACAAGCACAATCCATAATCATATCTTAGTACAATTGTATTACTTGACAAGTACATTAAGCATAGCTTCTTTCCGAGTATTAGTGCACCACCTAACGAGTACACAATAGGCAAAGGTAGTACGACTGATGGATTATCCCATAAAATATCTTCATATATTGTCATAAATCGTTTCTTCATTTATGTTGAGCTTATATCCTTCTTACATCTTATTACCTTTTTAACACTTACTTGTAGAATGCATGATTTTGTATGTGAACAATATGTCCCAATTGTTAGTATAAAGAATTTGATTATCCCTTTTTCCTCTTTATCTCGTATTCATAACTTAGGCATACACAATCACCTAACTTAGGTCATGAAGGATCTCCAACTGGCGTGACAACATCTTTTCTTCATACTTCAAGAATGATGAGTTTATCCATCTGAAATCCATCTCTAATTAATATCTGATACTATCAATCTCATTATGAGTAGTGTCCTTTCATTTCAAATGCTCATTACTACACTTGCTATTTCCAATGCTACCTTGAGCCATAGAAAACCTTTTAAGTACCACATTCATTTCTTTTGCCTCACGCCGATCTCTTTTATAGCCGACTAATATATCATGTGTATACTATGAGATCACTGAGCTGTATTTCCATTACCATACTAGAGGCGATTCCAATGTCTCTTTCCTTACTTGGATAAGGATATGTCCATCATATTGTTATTACGTCTTTCCGATTACTTGAGTCTCATCACTACTGAATTTGATGGGTTGGAAGAATCCTTATCCATCTCCTATGCTTTCTCACTAGAAATCGTTTCTTGGCTTGAATTGTTACCATTTATTATATCTCATGTAAATTTTATTCCAAAAGTCCAAGGCTTTGCGTAATTCGTTAATTCCTTACCGATCAATCTCCGCTGCACCACTCTGATTCATCCGCTACATTTAGTCATAAATATCAATCTGTTGAGACTTGTGGAATTTCACCACCTTGCTGCCGCATAATTATCTTAATCCCCATATCATCCTTGGAATCTACATGTCGCGAACAGAGGGGCTAGTTTACTCTACTTGCTGCTTCATAAGGTTAACTCACATAACTGACGTATCATATATTCGTGCCGCTTTCCTTTTGAACCGATACTACATACTTGAGAGTTGAGTTTCCTTGTATCCTTCCATTCTGACATAGTGGTACACACACTTAAGACTTTTTCCGAACATTTCGACTTCTAAAATATAACATATGCATATTCATATCCTCACATGCCATGCCTTGTTAAATAATGACAATACTCATTTGATACTTTTCTTTCAAGAAAGCTTTAAAAAATTTAGCATATGGGTCCTTGGAATGAAGAGGTACATATTTTAAAAAAAACATTGCAAAACTAAGCTCATTGCGGCACTGCAGAACCACAGAACAAGTCGACAACACGTACTTGTGCTGTCAAACTCGCCTGAGGCATGCTCTAAGCGAGTAGCTCGCTCACAATTCGCTTAAAGCGAGTTGGCTCTGTATTTTACTCACTTGGAGTGAGTTCTACTCGCATTGGGCGAGTTTGGGCTGAATTATCATCCAGGTAAAGCTAACGTTGTTGCTGATGCTTTAAGTAGGAAGACTCTTCATATGTCTGCTTTGATGGTTAAAGAATTTGAGCTGCTCGAACAGTTTAGAGACATGAGTTTGGTTTGTGAGTTGTCACCTCAGAGTGTGATGT
>Ga0228710_1005900_pt1 | contig 18843 bp, 10 predicted proteins | sample MedpolnodulmetaG_FD_177995 | JGI IMG/M metagenome (GOLD analysis project Ga0228710, IMG submission 177995) | Root nodule microbial communities from Medicago polymorpha collected in Santa Monica, California, United States - pink nodules | ecosystem: Host-associated > Plants > Roots > Nodule...
GAGAAAAAAAAATCACTTTTGAGAGTGTTGCATCCGTTTGTTACAGTTTTTAAAAAAAAATCTAAAAACAATTTCAAATGATAAGCGGTTAAGACCAGCTTCTCAAAAAATAGATTTGTTTAAAGGAGAGATAAAATATAGTTTAAAAGATTGAACTAATTTTGTAACAAAAAAAATCCCTTTTATATAGTTGTATCCAAACAAAATTATTTGTTTAAAAAAAAGATTTTTGTTATGGTAAACAAACACAAAATAGATTCTTATTTTTCATAAAATCTCTAAATATAATCTCTAAAATATTTTATGTCAAAATCACTTTTATTTTAATCCGTAACAAGCGGGTCCTTAGAGTCCATTTGTTATATATTTTTTAAGAAAAAAAATTATTTTTTAAAAATAATCACTTTTAAAAGTATTGCATCTGTTTGTTATAGCTTTTTTTTTAAGAGTATTGCATCAGTTTGTTATACCTTTTATTTATATAGTTGTATCCAAACAATCTAAATTATTTTTTTTAAAAAATGATTTTTGTTAAATATTCTCATTTTTCATAAAATCACTAAAAAAGATCTCTAAATTATTTTTATATCATTTTTTGTGGATAAAAGACTATTTTGGTATTTTAGACAACGTCCAAAAATCAACTTATTAATTTGACGTTATTATTCTAAAACGACACTTTAAAAAAAAACCTATTGATATGAACTACCTGAGCATTAAATATGTGAATGAATCATTTATATAATTATTTGTAATACTTATTGCCCACTACAGTAGGTAGGCCATAGTAGATAAACCTACAATTACATGTAATATTCTTTCTTTCAACAAAAAAAATTGTAATATTGCATCTCCCACCGTGCATGACCTATTAAGCATGCGCACGGTAAACGGCACCCAAACTTATTCAGCTATGAATTTTAATTTTGAATAGCTGATTTATTCAATGGTCTAATGATATTATTGCAATGAAATTAATTTTAATTAACTAATGACTTAATTAAAAGAATACTTAGATGGTTTATTAAATTTTATAGTAGTTGTTTTAAGTTAGAGCCTGTTTGTTTTGACTTTTCAGCATCAAGAAGTGCTTCTACAATCCTCAAAAGTGAAAAATTAAGTTTTCGGTGTTTAGTGTGGCTTTTAAGAATTGCTTCTACAATTCCTAACTTTTGGCTTTCCTAGAATCAATTCTACATTAAATTTAATATTTTGATTTTATTTTTTTTTACAGAAAAAAAACCTATTATTTTGATTATTACAACCTATTATTTTTCTTTATTGCTCTTTATCAATTCTCCTTCTTTTTGCTTTGTAATTAATTTGATGAACCAAATTTATTAAGAAAACTTAACCAACCAAATTAGCCCCCCAAAAAATGTTTATGGTCATGAGTTACCAAGTTTTGAATTTTCCTTTACGGTGTCCCCATTCAGATTTACTGTATTTTTCTTTTACCTTTCTTTTACGCTATATATTATCATTTTTTGCAACTAATTCTAGTATTATTTAACTTAAATATATTTTATAAAAAAAATATATAATATATGAACAAATATTTTGTGAAAAAATTAGTTTCATGATCGTATTTATTATGCTTTAAATTAATATATAGAAAATTTATTTATTTAAATTAAATAATATATCTACATTTAGTATTGATCTACATATACATTCAACTATGCACATTTACTTGAATTTAGCTATGTCTATGTTAGTAATTATACATTCAAAATCAATTTTGATAAAAACAATTCAAATAACATTCAATTTATTTAATCAATTCTGCATTATTGTATCCAAACATAAATCAATTCTCACAAAATCAATTATGTCATAATCAATTCTATCAGAATCAATTCTGTCATAATCAATTTTATCCAAAGCTGAACCAAACACACACTTAATCAAATTTTTATTTTGGTTCAATTAAAGATGCTTTAATTTCCAAATTTTGAAAAGGACCATACGCCAACTTACAAAATCAGAGCAGAAAGCTGCGATTCATGACCAAACAAGAAGCAAAGTTGGGATTTCATTCACCTTTGACTTTGTTGGGTCTCTACTCTCTACCAACCGGCCATGGGGACATGGTTCTTCAGTACAGATTATCCATGTACAATATGTTAATGTTTGGAACCACATTGTACTTGACAAAGTTACAATATACTTGAATCAGATCTTGCTAAATAAATCGTTTTTAAATTAAGCTTATTAACCATTTCAAACCAATTGTTTGGTTTCATGATATAACATGCATATGAAAATATTTGCATATAGCCTATAGAAAGCAACACACTAAAAATTCAGAAGAGAGCCACATTCTCCTATAAAATATGAAGCGAAATTGTACGTTAGAATTTCCTGTATCATTTTCATCCGTTGATCATAATTGGTCACACCCATTTCGTCTTCTAGGTTTGAGGTTTGAACCCAAGTAAGACAAATCTCCACCATCGGTGATAACTCAAAGAAGCTTCATCAAGCTAGTGTAGTAAACAATAGGCAAAACTACATCGGCGTTTTAAATTTAACCCTTTTTTTTATATCGGTCCTTTTATTTTTTGAATTGATTCTTTGTTACATTACTTCTTTCTATTCTTTTTATAACAAATTATGTTACGTTTTGTTTACCCAGCTTTAAGTTATGATCATCTTTTACCATTATCCTTTATCTTACATTTTATAATTGTGTGAACCTCAATTTTTATTCCACAATGATACTCATGTTCCCATTTATCACTTTTCACATTAGAGATGAAAGACTCGATGTTCCAGGATCGGTGCATTCGAACAATTACTCTTGAATGTAGATATTGTTGTGAAAAATTAGGTTATTTGATTCTAGATATTTGGATTTGGAAATTTTTACCAAGAGAGAGAGAGAAATTGATGGATTGATGGAACAAGTCGGATAATTGAAATGTTTACGTTAGTTAACTCAATATTTTCTTTTTTAGGTGGTGGTCGGGGTTTGAACCTCAGATCTTGCATATATTATGCATTATCCCTACCAACTGAGAGCTACTCAATATAAAATAACGTGTGTGGTTCTTTTTTAGTGGAAATGTTAGAAAGACTAATGGTGTAATGGAAATGACCAATTCGAAAAGAAAAAAAATTAAAAGACCATATCAGGAAAAATGGTCAAAGTTAAAGAACTACCGTAATATAGTGTAGTGACAGAAGCAATTTCATGGAATATCTAAAATCATGACTGGGCATGCCTCTTAATAATAGAGCAGCTAAGATTTTGATACAAACACTCATCAGATGCAGTCATGAAGGCCTCCGTATTACATTTCAGTATGTTGCTAGTTTATAAATAGTGTGAGAGACTAAAATAGGACAAAATGTTTAGGGGTGAAGGAGGGAGAAGGAGAGGATCCAAATCCATCTCATTTCTTTTTCCAAAATTATCCCCTCTTTATATTTTTCAATGGCTAAGATCTTGCACAATATTTCCCACCAGAGGATTCTAATACCAAAATTATACTCAAGACTTAACTCTGACTTAAAAAAAAAATTGTAATTTACTTTTAGTTTTCTAATACAACTATCAACTACAAAATCACTAGTACCATAAGAAGATATATAAAACATTTTTTAGTCCTTCAAACACAGCCATTCATGCACTTGTTCCACTTCTTATGAAACAAATTCATTCACACAAATTGTGTGTGAATGAGAGAATTATCAGAAGCAAAAGCATTATCAGTACATTTTCACTTGTTTACGCCCTAACAGGCTTCTGAAGAACAGCAGATAAGAAAACTTGAGACTTACCACTATCAACCTTCTCTCCCACAACCCATTTCAATTTTCTATATCCAAACCTTTCAATCAACCTTGTCAATGCAACTTTCTTCTCTTCATTAGCACAATAGAAGTTATCAATCCAAAACAAACCATCAGCCCGCAAAATTCGATCGACGTCGAACATTAAAAACTCCAACTTCTCTTGTTTCTTACCAACATCATCATCCAAGGTACTTGTAGCACGAACCAAATCAAACACATTATCATAAAAAGGAAATCTATGATCCAAGCTTAAGAAAAGAGGAAAAAGTCCTCTTGCAGCTATAAATTCATTGAAAGGAGCATCAATATTAAGAGTACTAGTAACAATTGTAACATTCCTTTCAGCCATTACCGCAGCAAAAGATCCAGAACCAATTCCAATATCAAATCCTATTCTAATTCCACCATTTCCTAATGCCAAAACATCATCAACAAGAAAATCATTCTTACTTCTAGACTTAACAAACCTTTGATTCTCATAACCATTAACCAAGTCAAAGCAATGCATGCAACCCCTGTTCAACTTCTTACCATTCAAACACTCAAAATTCTTACAACTAAAACCACTCCAATTAACAGTCTTGTTACTAACAGGTTTCCAAAGTGAATTTGGAAAAGGATGAAGATAATTTACCTTAGAAGAAACAGATTTAGCAAAACACCTTCTTCTAGGTAAAGGCTCACACCCTTTCAAAATCAATTTCTGTGCAAAACTCCAATCATCTTGACAATTTCCAAACACTTTGTAATTCATATACTGAGACAACAAATCAGAAGATTTCTCACATGAATGACCTACAGATGAAACCATTTCAGTGATTCCAGTTTTGGAATCTTTACCCAAAGGAAGTTTATGAGGGTTAAGAAAAAGCTTAAGCTCTTTTGCAATGTTGGGTCTTGAAAGATCAAAACTTTCATAACCAAGAAGCTGTTTTTCTATCTGGGCTAGTTTCTTTTGAGATTGATCAATTTCTCTGAGTATAAGTGAAACTTGTTCTGAGATGAGAGAGAAGTTTTTGTGTACTTGATGAAGTTGTTCGGTTTGGTTGTTTTTTGGAGAAGAAGTGAAAGCATAAAGAGCAAAAAGATTGGTTGTGATAACGGATAAGATCATGAGAATGTTAACAGCTGAAGAACAAAGTGTTGATTTTTTGAATCTTGCTGTTCCATCACCGATTTTCAAAGAAACGGAACCCATTTTTTTTCTTATGAGGAAGAGAAGAAGAAGAACATAAAGATTGGAGTTTCAAGTGACAAAGATCACGAGAAGTGAAACATTAACTGTTGTCGGTTTTGGATTGTTTTCACGTGAGTTTTGTGAATTCACTTGTCTTGTTGTTATTTCCACATTTTCAAGACATTGAAATTCCATAGTGACTCTGCCTCTAGTTCATTGACGGACTCTGCCTTGATATTAAATTCAAACGAGAATAACCAGTGCTCCAGACATTGGTTAATAAACTAAAAGAGATAAGATTTTATTAAAAAGTAATGTAATAATTAGTTAGTCAAAAGTAACAATTTATATTCTCAAGACAATTTTTCTATTTTCAGGGCACTGGTTAACAAGACCCTTTAATAAATACAAGAAACGTTTTCTCCAATTGACTATACACTTTTTTCCGAGGCAAAAAAAATTGAATAACAACTTCGATCTTTGTTTTTTTTTAAACTTAAATATAATTTTGATCGCAACAACATCATACGAGATGCCTCGCAGATGTTAAACTCTACAGTGGGCATCATGATCAAGTTACATCACCCATTTGGGTTAGTCTGGTGGTGTTGGCTCGAGTCTTTAAAGCTCGCTCATCTTCAAGGTCTTAGCTTCAAATACCTAATAATTAATACACGATAAATTTGCAGATCACCTTTTCAAAATAGAAAAATAGTTGCATCGTGAGAGATGATTTCTCAATTTTCTCCAACAATCCAGCAGTTATGGACTTCCAGTTTTACTTGTGCTTATGCTACGATTATAAATTGGTCACTCGTGAGTAGTGCTTTTGAACTAATAATCTGATATCATTTGACAGCATTGAGCAAGAAATTATGACATTAAAAAAGCTACAACATTCACCAAACTTTATGAGCATCAACTTGACCAGATAAATTTATACATGACAAGTCTACATTCAAAATTCTGCAATTCAAAGATATCAATTATTATTCAAATCATATGCAGTATGAACTTAATAATTTAGTCCCAGAATACAGCAAGATGGACAACGGAAGTGATCAGATGGCGCATTCTCCGGCCAAAACGAAATAGAACAATTCCCAGCAGTTAATATGCTCAACATTTTTTTACCTATTGCTTCTTCTCCTCTGCTTTTCTCGGCTGGAAGAAGGGACACATAAAATACAAATTGATTAAAACTGTTTTAATTAAAGGCCTTATTCATAAACAGAAAGCATGTCACTGAAGACAGTTAAAAATAGCCATACTAAACACACAACCATACCACTGAATGAGAAAACTGGAAAGTAAAATAACAGGCAATCCTAGGGTTCGTTTGCTTTGTGAAAACATTTTCTATTCTTTTCTGAAAAGTGAAATGCTAGCGTTATGGATGATGCATTTATGGAAATAATGAAAATAATTCTTTTGGCATTTTTATTGTTTCAAAAAAATGCAAACAATTGTTCACTTGAATATAGAAGATGTTTTCACAAAGTAAACCATCCTTATTGTCACAACAACCATACTAAGATCTTGCTGCACCTAGGAATGCAGATATGATGCTTACTAAGTAACCAATGGAATAAGTTTAATTGGACATTTGGAGGAGCTTATTTAGACCTATCTTATGACATAAGAATTTGTGCATGTGTTTGCAACAGGTTTGGATATGTCTATAAACTGTTTTCAGCTTGCTATACAAGCTCCTCAAAATAGCTTATTGTCATAAATTGTTCACTCATTCCATCTTCAATTGTTAGATGATTAATTTCAATATTAAGTGTTTGATAATTTCTGTTGGCTAGTATGTAGTAAATATCTTTTTCTGCGTTAATTCTCGAGTCATGAAACTGAAATACCCACCCCACCACCCCCCTTCCTCAGCTAAGCCACTCCCCACCTTTCCTCGGCTAAGTTACTCAATCTCACCGTATATAACTATAAGCGTTATTGGCCTGGCAAGACCATAGAGTATTTTTCACTAGGCAGTGTCTGTTTGAAACTGCAGCGGCATCCCATTTCTTGGGTCCCAAAGCGACTCTATAGTGAATTGTATAAAGCTCCAAGTGATATGGTTAGTTAAGCAAGCAGATATTTTTGTTTCAACCAATTACACTAATAAGATGAGAATCCTTTGGGATGAACTATGCAACTTTCGAACTGTCCCTTCTTTGCCCTTCATCAGCCTCTAGATTTTGCAATGTGTCCAACACCATTCAAAAATTCTGAGTAAGGATTGAGTGTTGTGGTTCGTGCAAGGGCTGAATGAGAATTTTGCTGTTGTCCATAATCCAATCCAAGATCTTGTTAAAGGAGCCCTGCCATCAATCACCAACATATTCTCCATGGTTGTACACAAGAAAGGCGCATTCATGACACCGCCCTTGAAGAAACATCTGTCCTTGCCGTCCAAACTGCACCCAACAGCAACCAAAACAGAGAGAAATCAAACGTGTCATGTACCTCCAAACCAGGAAATGCAAGGCAATGCACTCACTGTGGTCACACTGCCACTAATCATACCACAAATACTTGTTTTCTAAAACATGGATATCCACCGAGTATTAAATCCAAGAAAGCTGCCCACAGCATCTCATATATTTGTTTTCAAGATGCTAACATCCAGCAAGATTCAACACTTTCCAGTTTAACACGAGCAATTTCAGAGCCTCCTTGCTTTACTGCCAAATACCTCACCAACTGCTACTTCTCATTCTTCTTCCAATTTGGTCAGTTCATTTAACACCTCTACCTCTCATCAGGTAATTCCTCACCACGCTGGATCCTCGATTCTGTGCCACAGATCATATCACTTTATCCCTCAATTTTTTATCTTCTTCTTATAAAATGATAAAACCAATTGCCGCCTCTTTGCCACAGTCAAGTGGCTACAGCCAGCCACATAAAGTGGTACTATCTACATGACTGAATCTTCAATCATTCAATCCTTTTTGACACTTTATACATCCAAATTTCTCCATTAGCATGTTTTATGTTACAAAGCTAACCAAATCCCTTTCTTGCCAATTCACCTTTACTAATAATTTGTATGTTTTAGGAGATACCATCCACGAAGATGATTGGTAGTGCTAAAGAACATACTGGATTATACAGTGATAATTCCTAACGTTCAATTTCATATTCCTTTAACAAAAATCCTCATTGTATCCACACCCATAAGTGGTGCACTGCACTCCCCATTAAATTTGGCCCCGTAGAATAGGCTATCCCTCAAATCGATGCTATTCTACTTTGCATAAACATAGCTGTACTATACCTCTCATTGTATCAAAAGTTTGTGACCTATGAGGAACTGACACGGAGACTAGATATTACATACTATTTAATACAAAACCAGACATCGCCTCCCTCACGGGTTTTGTTTGGTTCATTGTGTTATGCATCTACCATCACCTCTCACAGAACAAAGTTCAAACCTAGGACTAGAATATATTAAATGGCTCAAAAGGTTGCTAGTTGTTTGATTTGAAAACCAGAGGGATTTTTCTCTCAAGACATGTCAACTTTCATGAGACAAAATTTCCCTTTCTAAGCACTTTCTTCCAACACTAGGAACGGAAACATTCTAGTTCCCTCCCTACCAACCAACACAGATTTGCCCCAATCTCTCAAACCACCTCATATCATATCCTACCATGAACAAATCCACCTGCTCAACCACAAACAAATCAGTCTACACAACCATCCCCAACCAGTAATTTTCCTATCTCAAATAGAATATAATGTAGACCATAAAGAACTCCTAATCTATGAAGCACCAACACTTCACATTGCAGGCTTGTCTAGTGTCCGACCCATGTCAGACACCAAAACAATACCCACACATTTCCTAACCTATGTAGCACCAACACTTCACATTGAAGACGTGTCTAGTGTTCGACATGTGCAAGTATTTGTCAGTATCCGACACCAAAACCATACCCACACAAGTTGTTACTTTCAAATATTTCATTTTTTTTCAAATTATTATTATCCATGTAGACATATCAACAATATCATGTATGTTCTCCAAAGCTCCTAATTACTAAGAATAAGAATAAGAATAAGAATAAGAATAAGAATAAGAAGGAAAAAACTGACTTTGGTGCCGGGTGCATGCTGAGAGAGTTCTTCATCCGGTATGATAACAGGCCATTGTTCTCCAGCTTCACGGAACATCTGTTCAGTTTCGAGTAATTGACCCTTTTCCAGAATCATCTTGGTTATACGGTGAACCGGTGTGGATGTAGCATCGAAAGCTTCTTCCACACCGTTGACGAACGTGACGGTGATCTGCGGTGGATGCTCCACGCTTTTACGCTTGATCTCAACTTCGCAGGCAGGGTTTGATTCTTTGGCTTTTCGTGAGTTGCATTGTGCGAGAAACTCCATACACGATGCGGTTCGTGGATCCAATGCATTGAACTCGATTTTCACTTTTGATAGGAACTTCAACATCTTCACGCGACCTCTTCTTCTTTCAACAAACAAACTTGGGTTTAAGGTTTTCTTTTTTGTTTCTCAAACCATATATGCATCATTTCCGTGAGGGAAAAAAAAAGGGGATTGAGTTGATTAAAAAGATTTTCTCAAAAAAGAATTTAAAAGTTTTTAAAAAAATGTAGAATTTAAGAATTAAAAAGGAGAACGTGTATCTACAATGGTTAAGATACAGATTCACATCAAAAAATCGTAATAATTAAACCAAGCTAAGAAAGAAAATATGAATCACCTAAGAAGAGATAAGATAAGCTTACGTCACTTGAATTGTTAAGTTTAACTAAGTAATAATATTGTCCTACTGAAACTCTTTGTATCTCAAGTGGCAGCTTATCTCTTCATTAGACGATTCATATTTTCTTTCTTTTTCTTTACTTAATATTTTATTCTTACAAAAAAAAATATTTGCAAAAAGAAAGAGGGATATAATTGCTAATCACACGACATTTTTAAGTTTTGATATATATATATATTCAAGATTTAAAATGTGATTAGACAAAAACGTTTAATTTGATATATTTATAAGTACTCAACGACATTTCTTTTGTGTTAGGTGGTAAGATGTTCGTCGTTTGTGCTACACAAGTTTTATTTTGCTTTATTGGGGGATTGTTGACTGTTGTTGATGTATTCTGGCTTGGGGTGTTTGAGTATGACTTTTGCATATGATCGGGGTTTGAACCCCGAACCTTATATATATTATACATTATCTCTAACAACTGAGTTAAGCTCGCGGGGATATTAATTTAATAGTTTAATAGAGTTATGCACCTTCTTGAAAGATTGTGGTTGAGATAGTTTAACACAATTTAAATTGTTACACAAACCTTCTTGAAGATGTTCGTCCTATTTGAAAGTGTTCTACAAAATCAAAGACTAAGTTGGTGGTTTACTCAAATAATTGGTTTTCTTATGAATTGTGTAAGATTGTCGAGAATGGTTAGTAGGTTGTGTGATAGGAAGTCTTTGTGTGATAGGTTTAGGAGGTTATTTGATTTTATATGGTGTCAAATAAACAGATTTGGTAGCAAATAAGTATAGGGATGCTTTGGTGTCAAATATACAGATTGATAGATAGATATATAAAAAGTGAGACACACAACCATCATTTTCACATTTGTAACCAAATAGCTTTATAGTACTAGACTCATTTGGGAAGCAGCCCAGAGACGGAACGCTTTCCACTCCAGCCAAAAAAATTCTAATTATGCAATCACATAAACAAGGAAGTAAATAATTGAAGAAATAATTGAAAATTAAGTTGAGATTAACGATAAATAAGAATATTATACATCACAGATTAAAAAAAAAAATTAAAACAACAGAATGGGCCTCAAGTTTCATGAATAACATCTCACCAGGTCACCAGCCGCTGATTAAGGTTCTATAAGGCTGATGGAAAACTGAAGAAGGTATACCGTATACCTCCCTTCACAAAAAACTTAAGCCTCTACATTCCAAAAAAGGGTTACAATTTAAATGTCTTTTTGAAGAAAAATTGCAATTAATAGTTAGCTGGACCGCATTTTGAGTTGCTATGAAAATTTCCAACTAAAAACTAAGTCATGACTTTCTGGGTCTTCCTCTCTTACCGGTTGACTTAACTGGAGAAGATTTTGAACTGCTGTTATTTGCAGGAGCGCGACCGCGTCCTCGGCCAGAGCCTTTACCCTCAGACTCCGACACTTTGGATGCCTTACCTCGGCCCTTGCCAGAACTTTTTCCACCACGTGATGTTTTAACCTCAGCCTCACCATTAACTTCATCCTCGCTATTGTCACTTTCTTCAGCCTCTTCTTGCTCTTCTTCTGAGTCAGATGCATCTTTTGCTTGTTTCCTCTTCTTTGAGCTGTCAGCTTTCTTTGCACCTTTTTTTGGAGCCGCCTTTTTAGGCACTTGAGTTTTGCTCACGGTCTCATTACCTGCAGCAAGAACACAGCGAAATCAGTACCAGTTTGGACACAGACCAGACTGTTAATTTGTGTTTCAAGAGATGAGTTTTTGAGGGTTTTGAAAGGGAGAGTCTTGGAGGGTTAAATCTATATTTTAATATAGATCTGAGATTTTAAAAAATTAAAAGAATAACTTGATAGATGATTATATGATAGTTGAATCTCAATTAATTTTTAGAAACATTTTATAGCTACCTTGTAAAAGAAAAATAAGTCCTCCCCTCTAAAAACCTCCATTGCAACATACTCTTAAAAAATTCTGAACATCGAACAAAAAGATTGGAAAAATTCATCTACAACTGGATAATAAAATCTGATGCATAATTTGAGACAACTATTATTAACTAGAGAAGTTTTAAATAAATTGTACATAATTTGAACTATGACAAGTTGTATACCTTCACCAACAGCTTTGCCATCATGTGTATCAAGCTGCAGAAAAAGAAAAAGAAAAAAATATAAGTTAGGAGTTACACACTTCATATCATAAAACATAGTGCAAAAGATACATTTAGAACTTCTCCAACGGTCCTCTTACTAAGAGATAGCTTAATTGGACCCCACAAGTCACATCACTTATTCACTACATTTTAAATGTTAATGCCTAATGAGCACTATTCCCTCCAACTCGGTAGCTCTAGAAAAATTATTAAACGGGTCCCACTAATAACTTTTCATTATTACATTTCAACAATAATTATTTGTTTGCACAACATTTTTTCAAATTTTTTAATAAAGTATGCAATGAAACCCAAATTTATTCAAGAGATAGACAATGCTTGTAGAAGCATTGCATCCCAATAGCAATCCCTATTATTTCTTCTCCAATAGGAGTAGCTAGCTAATCAACCCTACATGCTATTACAATGTGGGACATGCATAGTAGATGACATGAGACCGATGACAGTCAGTTTTGAACAAAACAAGACAATCAATTTACAAACTAGTGATTATTGTAAATCACAGCTTCTCTAAAGACAGTGTAAAATGTTGAACAGATATATGAACAAACTGACGAGAGAAGGAATAGACCAAAAAAGTTAGTACAAAGAATCTACTGATTTCAACACAACAAGCTCATAGCACCATCATTGAGATAAAAGATTCAGAACAAGCAGCTAAATTAAGCCTAAAACATACTAAATCAGATGAAACGAGCAGTAACCTAAAACATAATATCAGACAAAGTTTTAACACTTTGTGAATTCAGTGCAATGATTGTGGGCTAGTGATTTTCTGAGATGATAGGCAAGATTTAAGAGTTACCTGGTCAAGTCTATCAGCAATATTTGATCTGTCAACCACAACCATGGAATGACCCAAACCACAAGCAACACTGTTTGAGAATAACAAAATATTTAGATCAATTCTCATTTCGGTTGGTCATGTAGATAAGATTCTTTTTCAAAAAGAGGTAATGCATACGCTTTGAAATGGCTTCTATTGGATAAGTAGTTGCTTATTTTTCCAATTATAAACTGAAGATACTAAGTGGAAAATAGAATATTAACATTCAAAAGTGGAGGCATCAAGAATTCAAGCTAAAGAGGATTGATGAATTGGTGCTTACTACCTACTCTCATTAAGTGTAACAAATCTGTGTATGTATGGGGAATTTGCCCCCACTAAATTTTCAAAATCATGCCAGTCCATTGTTATATAAAAAATTATTATATACAGTTTATAAAATTGGTGATCTAATATATTTGTGTATATAATTTACATCATTTTTAAGTTTTATTTCTCTATCAAGGGATTGAGGGTATATAATTACATCATTTTTAAGTTTTATTTCTCTATCAAGTGATTGATCAACAAATTCAATAGTTGAATTGTAATGGTGTAGCATGTATTACCCCTATAGATTAATTTTCTACATTTGATAAGGTGAGGTTATTACGTCTTGCTCAATATTATCCTTCAAAGTTTTCTTCTGTTGAACTTTTGGCATTAGATAGTCAGTTTAAAAATTTATCCTCCACTACTAAGCAATTTATGAATGTGTCACTGACCTCATTACATGCATACCCTCAAGTATATCCACCTTCTTGGGAACAGCTGAAGACCTAAAGGGCAAGTGCAAACAGGATTAGAAAATTATAAAATCAAAGTGTTGCTAAAAAGGGTTGTATACACATACTTCTGTCCATTAGGTCCGTATCCCAGCTCTCCATTCTGAGCATGACCCCAACTTATGCACGAGGAATCAGCCCCAACAAAATGGTGCATACCCCCTGAATCCATGCATCGTATATTCCAGCCGCTATTTACCAAAATAAATATATAACACTTTAATCAGAATGAAAGGGAAAACTAATCCTGACGTATTTTATATATAGCATGAATTATTGTTCAAATCATGGAATAAAGCAAAACCTTAAATCCATTAGAGGCTTAGGGTACATCCAGTCATCACCAGTGTTCTTTATTTTGCCCCACATGTACAGCTGCCCTCCAGCTGAAATGAAAAATAAACCAAATTATAACGTGCTAAATAGGGATAGTTTAAGTGACGAATTATACTGTAGCTTGAGGGATATAAAAAATGGCCGGTTAAAATTTATATGTAAAAGGAGCAACAAAAGTTACAATTCTACTTTTACAAATCATGTCACTGTACTTAAAAAGCATTCGTTGTTGATATAGATAAGAGCATCAAATTCCTACACTTAAGGTGCTAGCTCAATGGTAAGAGCTTAGCCTTAGAAACTCAAGGTGCTGAGTTTAAATCCCCACGGAGACGGTTGTAAAATTGTCATTAGTGCCACTTAAATTAATTAAAATTTCTCCCTTCCCAATTTTTCTTTTTAAAAAGAGCATAATTCCTCAATAGTTATGGGCTTGGAACATTCGTAGTCAACCCTCATGATATCAGTATCATCTGTTTATAACAGATGCATTATCAGAAAGGAAACAATTAGCATAGAATACAGCCATGAAAGAGGATCATAATATCAGTATCGTGTGTTTATGACAGATGCATTACCAGAACGTAAACAATTAACATAGAATACAGCCATGAAAGAGGCAAATCATATCAGTGAACATTTTTTGAAAAGTAGAACCAGAGAATGTGTGTTAGAGATGCATAATTGCATACCTGCAGTACAAGCAGAATTCACAGAACCTGCTGAAATAATTGCATCAGGAGGCAACACGTTTCTATTCGTGAAAATATCAACACGGCGTGGAGCGAATTCATCCTTCTGCTCCCGATGTCCTAGCCTACAGAATTTTTAAAATAAAAAATAAAAAAAAAGTAGTTGGAAAGTTGCACGCAAAAGGAATAGGGACCGAATATGAGAATCCAAATTTGAGGTTCACAAAACATGGACAGCCCGATCTGAAAACTGCCAACCAACCTTCCATAACCACCATAACCCCACCTGTACCACATGAATAACACAAGATTACAACTTACTTTATACAGAAATGAAGTAAGATATTGAGCTAAGATACTAAAGGATTACTCACGTGTAGACAAAGCCATTCTTATCCACCGCCACTGCATATACAAAACAAAAATAATAAGTAATAGTAATATACAAGGTCTGATAATCAATATCTGAAAATAACAATCACCTGTGTGATTTGTTCCACACGCCACCTTGACAATGGTTTCCCCAGCAAGGGAAGCTATTGCTCGAGGACGTGGCTGTGCTTCATAAACTAATTTCACAGAACTGTCTTTGGAATTATACTGCGCAAGCACGTGCAACATTATGTAAATATTTCTTGCAGCACCACACATACAAACATGTATTATCATGGGAAGAAAAGTTAATCATGCATATTATGAAGCACATCTAAGTAGAGTGAACAGAACAGAAATTAGAAAGAAAGAAAAAATGCCCAGGTCAACTTTGAACATTTAAACCTTTATATTTAAGCATATTATCACTAATGAAATAAACTCATTCTACAAGGAAAAAATGACCCATGATCGCTTGATATTCATCTGATGCTCATATGAGGCGTGAACATATATTTTTTATGGTGCTAGAACTTCACTCAAATGATCCAAAAACGCAAGAGAAAAGGATGGTAACTATACAAGTGTGACATTAACCAAACAGAACCTAATTGATTATTTTGTAATTATTGATTAGTTTCAGTCCTCCTTGTCCAATATTATATATCTAAAACTATATCTATGTATTTTAATAGCATGTGTGACTGCATTGACAACAACAGATAGAAATATGTGCTACAAACTATGATATAAAAAAACATGAGCCTGCCTCAACAATGGGAAACATTATTCAAATTCAAACATGGGAATCTAAGATTATCAATGATAAACCCTGAAAGCTGGTATGAGCTCAATGGTAATTCAATGGCCCCGGCCCCACTTAACATCTGATTAATCGGCAAGTTAAGACACTCACACCTTGGGACAACAAATACCATCAAAGTCAAACAACTTCCTCAATCATACCTCGTTATCTGTTCCATGCCCAAGCTGCCCGTATTGTGGAAGCCCAGCAGTCCTGGCAATCATAATTTAAAAAAATAAATGAAACTTAACAACTACTGCATCTAAACAAGAACAAATATCCATGATCACGGATAGAGAATCAAGAAACCTTAATACAATTTTCAGAAACCATACAGTATAGAAGATCCTTCGACTGAAGATAGCCACACAGAAAAGTCGCCACCACATGTAGCATATGTAACTTCAGACACGAGACAGCGAATAGGAGATGATTCAATTTCTGCACAGGACAAAGCAAAGATGTAGATTAATTAATCACTCTTAAGTTATATGGAATAATAATAGAAACAATAACAATATAAATGCCAGTGTAGTAATTTCACTACGTTGCATTGCACTATTGACCATTCACACCACCACCGACCATATAACCATCTAAACAAAGCCTAAGATATGCATGTGTGGATCAAATTAAGCAAACAACAGTCACCGTTAAAATGAACAGCAGAAACCACAGAGCCTAATTTTACAGAATAATCTGTAAAACATACCAGTTTTTGCAGAACCGGAACCTAGCTGTCCATGTTTGTTCCATCCAAATGCTAGGGAATTTCCATCCTCTGTAACAACTACGGTATGGCTCTTCCCAGCTCCAGCTTGAACAATTTTGTATCTAAAATTCAAACGTCAACAACAATTTAGCATAACAAACAAGAAATAATAACAAAAAGCACGAGAAACAAAATTAACCATAAAATTGAAAACACAAACATAAACATTTATGCAACAATTGTAAAAAACATAATACATTTTCAGAGCATAAATTCTCTCTTATAAAAAAACAGAAAATCCAAAACTCACTTTGAAAGTTCAGAAACCACAGTTGGCCTATCACGCTGAATGGTATCTCCATGACCCAGTTGCCCTTTCTGCACAACAATTTCATGATTCAGAAAAACACATTATAAATAAATAATTTTAAAAACATATATAAACCTCACAGTCATATACCTCATTACGCCCCCATGTATAGCAACGCCCTTCAACGTCCAATGCCACGCAATGACACGATGCTGCATTCATCGCAACCACGAAAAAATCAACACAACAACATTTACATACATTTTAATCACAGATCACAACATAACATACTAAAAAAAAAACTACTAAATTATTATTTTTTTAATCACAGTACTATACTGATTCTTATTACCGCAGCCGGATGCAACGGAACGAATGCTGATGCCGACGAGAGGACGGAGGCGGGAAGGAGAGACCAAATTACCCTCAGCAGGACCTTTGCGACGACCAACGATATCCCAACACGTGGCACCACAGAACAAGAGTTCACCTCCTTTAGGAGCTTGATTCTCTTCCTCGACCTTCTTCTCAACTTCTGATGTAGACATTTAACCGTTCACTCCGGCGAGAGTAACGGTCAAAAAGTTTTTTTGGAAATTGGAAAAAAAAAGTGAAAATGACGGATCTAACGGCTAGTATTGGAAAGATGAGAAATGAAGTGAAGAGAGTGTTAAGGAAATGGCGGGAAAGATGAGAAGAGAGAAGGAGATTGGATTTGCGCAGATACTACTACAGTGAGTGCGGTGAAGAAGATGAAACCCTAATTCAATTTTTCTTTCTAACTGCTTCAATACAATACAAATATAATAAAGAGTGGTAGATAAATAGGCACAACTAATAGAAGTGGATTATCTTTTGATTTTCGAGACTAGCAACAACTCTACTTTTCATTATTCAATCAATTTAAAATTTAAATAAATAATTTCACATACTGTAGATGAAATAATCAAAAATAAAAAATAAAAAAGAACAAGTTTTTAAAATGAAGACAAATAATTATCAAGTGGCAAATTTAGTTTGGATTAAGGCTGCACTTGGTAGTTTTCTTCAGTAGTTTGGTGTAATATTCAACTTAGTTATGCTCACACTTGTTAAACATTTTAGATATTTAAATACTTATTTTATTTTATGATATTAGTGAACTAATAAGATGATATAAAATACTACTTTAATTTATAATACTTTAAATAATAAATAACACTAGGATTTATCAAACTAAGCAGATCATGAGAGGAGGAAGTAGGATGATATATTTTGATTTCTTAAAATGATGTGTATTTACATGAACCAGAGTGTGGTATTTATACTACTAAATTTACTACTATACAAGTGTGAAATTATTTGTTTTACTATTCTAATTTGACATTTACCTAGGTAATAGGTGTAATACCCCGTTTTCCCAACAATGTAAATAATACAAATAATCAGAGTATTCCGCGTAAACGGGATATCACACTACATTCAAGTAATAAATAAAGTAAAATTGTTATTTATTAAAACAACCTTGTCAAAAATTCATTTAACATCGCAGCGGAAAATTTAGTTCATCATTCAACAACTTTGGCACTACGGCCTCAACATAACAACTTAATCAAAAATCTTAATTCAAAAAGGTTCAACAACATGGTTCATAAGTTTAATACGCAACAGTGGAAAACACAGCAAAAATCCCCATCCCGTTACGTATCAGAGCGACCCTAAGACGACGCACGAGAGAGTCAACTCACATCAGCATCTAATTCTGGTTATCTGGACGTTACCCACGTAGAGGCAACATTCAAACAGAAGGGGTGAGATTTCACATTCAATAATAATAAGCATATAATTCATCAAAGGAATTTAACAACCTAAACAACAATAATGGTTCACATATACTTGTTATCAAGAATAATTCACATAGGCTTCATTTAATCCTACTTAGCATTTAAAATCAACGACAACAACTCAACAACAACGACAATGCAACGACACAACAACTAATTTGACTATGCAGTATGCATGTGGTACCAATCAACGTGTTAGAGCATAGGCTCTCAATTCAACGTGTAGAGCAATGGCTCTTAAAGCAACGTGTGGAGCATAAACTCCTAAAATCAACGTGTGGAGCA
>Ga0228710_1005903_pt1 | contig 18839 bp, 11 predicted proteins | sample MedpolnodulmetaG_FD_177995 | JGI IMG/M metagenome (GOLD analysis project Ga0228710, IMG submission 177995) | Root nodule microbial communities from Medicago polymorpha collected in Santa Monica, California, United States - pink nodules | ecosystem: Host-associated > Plants > Roots > Nodule...
TCCTAAACACAACACTGGAGTATAAACTCCTAGAATCAACGCAATATGAATGATTAATATTCAACAGGGCATGAGCCCCCAACTTTATATGAGTATGCATGGACTCAACAACTTATTCAACAACAACGTACAACTTCAACAACTTGACGACATCAACAACATTGACAACATCAACAACAACGTAAGACATCAACGACAACGTCAACAACAACGTACAGCTCCAATATTATAATCTCATAGATATTCATCAAGTTAATTCAACATATGCATTCATATAGTAATTCATCAACATGTAAACATACCTTCATATAATAATTCATTAACAAGGTTACTCATATAATAATCATCAACATATATTCATATCTTCATGTAATATTTCATCAACAAGTTATTCATATAATAGACCATCAATATGTACATTCATGTAGCAATCCATCAATCAAGGTTATTCATAAAATAATTCATCGACATATATATTCATGTAATAGTTCATCAATCAAAGTTATTCATGACAAACAAGTTAGACTCATTACAACATAGGTTAAATACTCTTAAACACTATAATTGAACTCATAGTACACAAGCTTTGAAGTTTGGAGACAATCCATAAGTTTTGGGATGACTTAGAAATAGTTATGCGGGATTTTCATAAAATTTCACTAAGACCTCCTTGGATTATTTTCATCATAACTCAAAAACCAAAAATCATTTTCACGTCAAACCAAAGCCGTTGGAAAGCTAACAAAATTATCTAAAACTTTCATGTTTACACCAAAGGCCAATTCAAAACAAAAACGTGTGAAAAAGACGCAAGAACATGAAAAAGGGTATGCTGCTACAAGGTTACTCGCCGTGGTGAGTTGGAGGCGAGCAAACACTGCTCTCTGTCGAAAAGTGCGATTTTTAACCCCAAAAACCCAATTTTCATCAACCTTAATCCCAAAACTGATTGGAAACACAACCTATGATCATTCTACAGTCTGAACATCAATTATATATGAATTCTACGGACTTTCTACACTCTTAACATCCAATTCTACAAGTTCTACCATTAAATCCGGTTTTAAACCCTAATTCTCAAATTCACATGAACAACAACAAAACTACATGCTAAATCCAATTTCAGAATTATACAACCTAAGATTAGAGAATATTAGTCCCACCCTTACCTTAGATTAGATGATTGCAAGGTTCTACGAATTCTTCTCTTCTCTTGGTTCTCTTCTTCTCTAGGTTCTCCTCTTCTTTTGGTTCTCTTCTTCTCTTGGTTCTCCAAAAGCTTCTGACCTAATTTGTGTCTGTCTCTTACCTTTTATATCTCACACCCTCAACATATTTTCTAACTAAATCCACACATATTTCTTAACTAAATCCACGTACACTCTCAACATATTTTCTAACTAAATCCAAACCAGCCCCTCAAATATATTTATTCTAAATATCCAACATATTCTACTAAAAAAAATATAATATAAAGCTACTTAATAAAATATTAAAACACCACAACATGTCATAAATCAACATAAATCACGTAAGTCATATAAAAGACTCTAAACTCAACCGAAAATAATTAAATAAGAAAATAGGGCGTTATAGTTTGCGTGTTTAATTAAATGAATGTTGTGATGTGGTCAATTGGCCGTATTTTGTGAAGAATGTGATTTTGGAACCATATGTTCTATAAAATGATTGTTGTTGATTAATTACGACGATGATGATTTGTGTTGATGAATTCTTACATGCAATTGGCGACGACTTTGATGGTGTATGCATGTATTGAAAATTGTTGATAATTGTTGACGACCTGTTGTTGAACATACGCATTGATTGAGTCATATGTTCATGCATTCATGATGTTGGTGTCGGATTGTATATCCATGTTGGTGACGACCAGATTTTATATCCATATTAGCGACGACGAATACTTAGTATTCATATTGGCAACGACTATGATACGAATGTATCTAAGGTGACGACCTTGAGGTGATCGGTACCACATGCATATAGAAGTCACGTTAGGCGCATTTCATAATCGACAAGTGTCATAACTGTTATGTGCTCGGTGAATATTTGCATGGTTGATTTGTATACTTGTTGGATTGTATACTTTGTGAAATGTGGTGAACCTTTGAATATGTAGGAATGCGTAGTGAATATCTATATTTGTATACTTGTTGAAAATTGATGTTGTTGAGTTGTTTAAATCAATTGAATTTAATTGTATCATTTATTTTCATTGATTATGTTTAATTGTGAATTATGAACTAACCCCAGTGGTCGTTTGATTGACTGCCTTCCTTATCCGTATGGATGGGTAGACGGTGTGCAGGAATAAATTTTCTTGCTTTGGTGAGTTGCTTGAGTATAGATTGGAGCTACCTCTGTTATTGCTTTTTTCGGAGTCTAGTGTGTTGGCTCTGATTATGATGTCTTTATGTTTAGAGTCTTATGACGATCATAAGGGCATGGAGGGGATCTTCCGTGCTATGGTGTCTAGTGATGATCAGAAGGTCAAGTTGGATACTCACATGCTTGCTGAGGAGGATGAGTACTGGTGGGCAGGCGCTAAGAGGAGGATTGAGACTAGTGAAGAAGTTGTGACTCGGGTGAGGTTCAAGAGTGAGAGAATTTACGGTTTCAATGTTTGTTTGGATATTGGACAGTGGATAGATGATATTGAATTGGTGTGTTGGTTTAGATTTGGATACTGAAATGGGCTTACTAATAGTATAATACCAATGGGTCGGTTCGTTTTACTGACATGCTGAATATAACCACCGAATCGATCTGATATAATCCGCCAAACCCTATTTAATGACCCGTCAACCCTGTTGATCTGAACTAACCTGTCCAATGGCACACAAGTATACCAATTTGGTCAGTTTTAAAAGGGTGGCTCCGAAAATGCCCACCTCTATTTGCACCCCACTACAATAGGAATAATTATGTACTCTATAAATAGCTTATTTTAATCTTATTTGCAAAAAAAATAAAATTGATATGTCAAAATTGACATCATTTTCCAAATACAACTAAGTTGAATAGAAAAGTAGAGACAAATACATTAGTGTTGCGTCTTTCCTATATCTTTAAATAATAATAGTGTAAAATATTTAAGTCTTACATCACCTTAGAGTTTACGATGCTCTTAAATATTTTAGACCAATCACTTTCACTAGACTCAATTATGTTTTTTTATTTACGAGTTCAAAACTTTAAATTTCTCCAAAATTTGAGATTATTAAGAGTATGTGTTATATAAACGATGAGCTGGATTTATTGTTATATAATTTTGTTTATTTGTACAAAATACAAATATCAAACCTCAATCAATGTCGATAAGAGCCTACTCCCTCCCGTTCTAAATCATAAGTTAGTTTAAGAAGAAAAAAAATCTTAAATTATAAGTCGTTCTACAATATAAATAGATCATTAATGTTTTTTTTTAATTTAATTTTGTCAATTTTTTTTTATTTTTTTATTATACTCTTAACTATTTACTACTCTCTTCTTTCAATTCTTTAATTTAACTTTTCTATATTAATGAAGAGTTTTGTCAAAAAAATATATTAATGAAGAGTAATTTTATAAAATGACTCTTGATTTTTTAATTTGTAAAAAATAATCAAACCGATTTATAATTTGAAACGAAGAGAATATATTCTTGGGTTGATGTCATGTTGAGGCTTAAGCACGATATTTCATCTAGCTTTCATGAATTTGAGAGAAATTAAAAAAAAAAGACAAAGAAAATGACAGTATGACATTTACTACATTGGCATATCAATTGTTTGCTTTGCTACATCCACACCGATGACTAGGCATTGAAATCGATTACTTTTGTAACCAATGAAGCTATCGTCGTGTGATTCAACATTACTTATCATTCATTGGATATAAGTCTAATTATTAGATTCTTTATAAAAAATACTATATTAGTATACTAGTATTAAACAAAGTATAAATCATTTTTGGTGAAAATTAGATATATATCATCTAGTTCAACTACATAAGTTAAGTTCTCGAGCCAGATACAACTACATTAGAAGATAGGTAATGTTCTCCCTCAAAAGTTCATTATTACTACCAATCTTCCATATTTTTAGAGCTGAATTTGAAATCAAAATATATGATTAAGTTAAAAAGATTTGATTGTCTCATGCAATCACACGTATTACATAAATGGTATTGTCCAAGATAAATAATTCTACAATTTTTCTAATATTTTTTTCTGGTCTTATGGCCACGATAAAATGGAATATTTTTCCCCTAAAAAAGGAATATTTTTAATTTAAAAAAAGACTGATGTTTTGATCTACTAAATAATGATGTTTAAGTTTGCTAAATACAATAAGTATTCTAATTTTATACCATGTTACATACAAGGTTGAGTGTTGAATATGTCTTTCATTATAATAATTTTTGTATGGTCACAATCACAAATCTAAATCGTTTAGGATGTATTTGATCTATTAAAAGGTAAGTATTTGACGGAACATCACAAGACAAAACAAGACATTACAAGGTAACACAACACAACACGTTTGACATGTTAAAATGTAAGTACTTTGAATAATTTTTTCTCCTATATGATGTTTGGTGGAGAAAAAACTATTTTGATATTTTAGACAACTTGTACTTAGACAAAAAGTTGTGATGTAGTTTAGTGAGGGGACAAGAATTTCAGTGTTTGTCATGTTCCATGTACTTCTGACAAAAGGTTGTAAACGGTGATGTAGTTTAATAAGAGACAATGTGATGTAGTTTAATAAGGGACAACATTTTTAGTTTTTGTCATGTCTCTTCTCCCTAATTTGTCCAGTCTTAAAACAATTTTACAATCAAACAATGTACAACTAGAGTTGTCATGTCCTTTAGCTGATCATGTTGTTAGAAACACACAAATATACATATTATTATTTAATTATTTCAATAAAAAAATCATTCTTTTTCTACTACTTTTTTCTTTCCATTAGTGTGTGAAAATAAATTCAAATCATTTATCGTTGTGCTCACACATACATTCCTATTTACATTAGCTAATGATATGAAAAAAACTATCTCCTTGAAATAAAATTGACTCAACTCAGATTGTACAAATCTGATTTAAAAAAACCTATGAGATCATAAATAATCAAATATTTTATTACAATATGTTCCTCTAAACAAATGTATTACAATATTTTGTTTAAATAAAAACTTCACAAATATTAGGAGAAATCATGAACTTGGAATCTTCTAACTGTGACCATAGTGTACCAATCGCATTGATGGTGACCTCTCTGACGAAAATAAGCATAATCAGAATGACCCTTTTTGTTAGAACATGGTATCCATACCTTATGACATGAGCATAAGCACATGTATATATAAATACAAAAACCATAGTAACTCTACAAGAATAAGTATTATAGTAAAAAAAGTGTTCATTGGAAAACACAAAACACTTCAAATTAATCAAGATGAAGTTTTTTATAAGCTATAAGACTATGTCCTTACTAGGGTTTTTTCTAATCATGGTAACATTGGTGTCACAAGTTCAAAGCAGTCCTTGTTCAAGCACATTTTTCTCATCACTTGTGCAACTCATTCCTTGTAGGGGAGCAGTTGCTCCTTTTAGTCCAATTCCACCCAATGATACTTGTTGCAATGCCCTTAGGGCTTTAGGCCAACCATGTTTGTGTGTTCTTGTTAATGGCCCTCCAATTTCTGGTGTTGATCGTAACATGGCTTCTCAACTTCCGGACAAGTGTGCTACAAGCTTTGATCCTTGTGTGTTTCTTGTTTATCTCTCTCTCTCTCACTCTCTTCTATTTGTTTCTTGTTTTACTTTGGAAAATGGTTCTTTTAAATCTTAACACTAAATTGTGATTTGTGAATATAACATGTTTTAATTTAAGGGATTATTAATTTGAAAATTTTGCTAATAGGCCACATGTGGACTAAAATGAATAACGGTTTGTAGAAGTGCTTAATTTCAAAGAGCAATTTGGTTGCTAGTGTCCTAAGATTTCTCAGGGATAATTTCAATACTTGACTTTATCATTATGACATACATGACAATGTGACATATATAGTAATGTATTTGTGTGTGAATGAAAGAAGTTTTCTAACTTGAATGGGTAATTATTAGCAAGTGAAAGTAGGATTAATTTTCTCTATCTCTTTATGCAGGTGAAATCATGTGATGAAGTGAAGTTGGAATGCCATTAGAAATAAGTTTTTATTTTAGGCGTAATTCATGTATTGGTTCCAAAAATAACGTTACATAGTATGAGACTTATGTTTCAGTCTGTGTTTTAGTTTCTGCTGTTTGTTCTCAGTTTTCAGTAGTTCTGAAGTAATAACTAGTAAGAAAATAATTTTCCAAAAATGCCAATAGTCTGCCTAAAAAAATATTACTTTACATTTGATCGATATTTCTGTCATATACGGTGATATGCATGTAAGTTTTTATCATTATAACAAGGCAACCACTAAGTTAATTTCAATAATTCATCCAGTGGTAAAAACAGGTCTTGAAATCGAACGTTTCAAATTCAAACTGGACACATTAATGGATGAGGTTTCAAATTCGAACTCTATCTGATAGGGTTATTAGAAGATAAATGTAAATATTTTTATAAGTATTATTTGAGCCGGCCCGTTTGGTACACATGATAGGACATCAATAGGGTATGATAAAAAGTTGGATAATGATAGGATAAGATAATGACAGGATAAACATCTATCATATCATGTGTTTGGTTCACACATGATAAAAATATGATAGCATTATTTTATCATATCATGTGTTTGGTGCATACTTGACATAATTTTGACACTTTATGAACAAAGACACAAGTTTCATATAATTGTATTTGTATCAAAAATTGGCGGAAAAATGAATCGATAAAACAAACAAAATAAATTGAGAAAAAATTGAGAACCCAAACAAATTGATCGAACAAATAAACACAAAAAAATAGGACATGATTTAAATATTTAATACTAACAATTAGGTTCAAGTCAAAATTAATGATGATGATGATGATATTAGCGCAAAAAAATAAAATAAAGACATGATTATATTTGTTTTTAACCCATAGAAGCAACTGGGTTTTCCAACGAGTATGAGTATGCGATTTGCAATGAACCCATATAAGCAATTTGGTTTTCAAACAAAAAAGCAACAATCAGTGATGATGAGATTTGCAATTAACCCATTAAAGCAATTGGATTTCAGTCATTGATTAAGGATTAAAAAGGTGAAAAGTTTGTGGTTGCAATTGGATTTCAGTGAATGAAAGGGTTACACTTATTGATGGATGTACGAAGGTTTGAATCAAAGGGTTTCAATTGGGTGAAAATTTACGGGAGGTATGGAAAAAGGCATGAGTGTGATGGTCGATGGATGTACGAGAGTTACACTGATTGAATACAAGGGAAGGAAAGAACGCATGTGATTGTGAATTGTGATTGGTTTGAGAAATCTATCAGATTGTTAACCCACCAAAAATCAAGAATTAAAATTACAAAGGAGAGATAGGATAGTATTAGTAATGGGTTTAATTTATCCTATCATATTGGTGCACCAAACAACGGATATAGATAGGATATGACAGTGTTATCATATCCTATCTCTCTATCATGCACACCAAACGGAAAGGTCTTCTATATGTTAGAAGACACCATCCAAAATTTATCAATGACTAACATCCAAAATTTAACTTACATCTTTGATGCCCTCTCCACCTAACCACATCTATCTATTATCTAAAATGGACCTTGAAACAATGCTAAAAATCTGAGTGTAATTTCATTGAGACCGACTTAATGATGGATTGATGGTGTATAATAATTGAATATACAATCATGGTTAATAATTAAATAATTTTAATGTAATAAAAACATTGACTGCTCTATTACACACAAGTTATGTTTAAAACTTATCAGTTTTTGTTGGTTAGATACATGCATCTTAACCTTTCATAACTCAGTTATATTAAAACTTTTTTTTTTCGAGGTGAAGGTTAAAACTTAATAAGGATTGATATTTGACATTCGAAATATTAAATATATGAAACAAATGCAAATAACTTTCAATTAGTTGAATAACAATTTAGAAACAAATTTCAGTGTCAATTTATTTCAAATGGTAAGCTTTCATAATAAAAATGGCAAAAGTGAAAATTCAATTGAAATGCCAATTTTTTTTTCTTCACGTGTCATAGTCACAACACTGATCCAAATATTCATCACCAGTCCACAACATCATTATCTGATCAAGAATATATAAATATATGATCTTTCTGTATTGATGGAGAAATTGTCAACTAGTTTGTCCATCATGCATTCATGCTCCAATATAATTTATCAAGGTTCCTCCACTTGTGATAAAAGCAAAAAGAATGTCAATTCATGACTTGCACCCCCTTATGTTAATGAATATTATATACAACACAGACTAGGATACTGCAACAGGTGCATGAAGGACTGTTTTCTAACCTTATAAATTAATTGAGAATTAGTGAGTATCTCTTATGACGAGATAATATTACATATACTCAAAAGTGGAGGGGCAAAAATGAAAAGAAAAAAAATAATTTAATACTTCTACAAAACTTCAATAGCAGGCGGCGTCTTGTTGCCTGATTGACCACAAATTGATTGTGATTGATTGTCGACTGCATACTCCGCAAATGTTTTCAACCAGAAGCCGAAGCAGCTTTTCCTTTATCGGAAGATTCATATTGCTCTTCTTTCTGAAACTCTTCAATCAATTCCCGCTGTCTATCTGTCAGGTTTCTGGAACGATATAGAGAAACAGACATTTAAATATCAAGCATACAGAAGTATCATACATGCGAGTACTACAAGAAAAACAACTATTTTCTGCGCATATGTATCAACAGCCCAGACCCGTCGAAACTTTTACACGTTCCGATGGGCATTTCCTTGCCGGTTAATGAAACTTAAGAATCCTTAACCGATGTTCAAGACTGTAGGAAATCATTTTTCGTTTCCGAAGGGTTTGTCCATCAGAATGCACAACATTAAATAGGCGCGCAGAAGACCTTTTGAACCAACAACAACATGGTTGGAAATTATGAATGTTTTTTTTTTCTTTCAAAATATGAATGTTTTTTTTCTTCTTTCAAAATATGAATACTGACTACTTCGTTCTTTTCTATCGGAAGCAATTTCCTAGGCACTCTTCCTCCAAAAATGGTTTTCAATTAGTTCCTTTCTGTCAGAAGGGACGATTTCCCAACAGGTTTTTGTCGGTTCAAAGGGCTTCCATGCTTTGGTAAATACTGTTTTTATAGTTGTGTAAACAACATAGAATAATGACATCAAATCTAACACTTACACTGGGATGCTGACGTTAAAATGAACGTATTGATTGCCTAATGAGTTATACTTTTTGGTCTTGATCCCTATTAAGAGGATGACAAACAAGTTAATGATAGTAAAAAGATGATCTCAAACTAAACTCCTTCAAAATGTCTCCCAAATTATCATCCATAAACAATATCAACTTGCTCACCTTTCTGTTTCAGAACCACCTTCTGACCGTGTTGTGTTCCAGGACGCACCTGCGAAACAAGACACCCGATTTAAACTTTCATCGGTTACTAAGACCAAAATGTGGTAAAATTTATACTGCAATAACACCACAAACCTTGAGAACAACATCCCCAGTAAGAGTTGGAACCTGAATGGTTCCGCCCAAAATGGCCTGAAAAAAGACAGAAAATATAGATTATTTTAAGTGATGTCTAGGAGTACCATAAGGCAACACAGACAACTGAAGACATATTTGAGATACAAAATGTGTATGAACATGGAGCATCCAGTACCAACCACTACACATCAAAATAAATAAGAACAAATACATCTGCCAAAAGCAGACAAATTGATGATTGGCCTCAAATCCTATTAAATGTCCATAAACAACAAGCCTTTCAGGATATATCAAATTACCTGTAAATTTCAGAGAGAATTCATAGAGAATTTCTTAACTAACTTTTTATCTGAAAACTGTTTTTCATTGGTTAAACAGATTTAGTAACAAACAAGCATATATAGTAGTTTGATGAGTTAACTGCTATAGCAGATTGATCTATGGATGACTGACAGATGTCAGTCACTTAACAGCAGTCAAGTGTCAGCTGTATACAGCTGGCATCCCTCAACTAGCTAGCTCTAAACTAACTAAGCCTAACTAAACTGATTCTGAGTTCCTTCGCTTATACTACCAAACTCTCAAATTCACAAATTTTCATTTGTCATAAGTGAAGATTGATAACTGGCAGAGCTACTTTGATTTCACCAGCTCTAATTTATAAGATTTAAATCCTGAAGTCCAAATGAGCATGTTGGTCAATGATACATATTGTGGAATTATTGAAGGGAAGAGTGGTGAAGGTAGCATTGTAACATCATTCAATTCTTCTATTTGGTACCTCAAATCGACAATGGATATAACAAGAAATGTATTTTGTAACCAATGACTCAAATAAACCAGCCCCAAAAATGATGAAACTGTTATAATTGGTAAGTTTATATTTTTTGGATTTATTTTCGTATAATTCTAATATTAAGAAAAAAAAAGTGACAAGTTTATTTGGTCAAATATCTTCCTTGAAATTACATTATGCCTAGCAAATTAAGATGAAAACCTGACAAGAAAAGTTTGATACTAAATCCATTCTAAAATATATTAAAAAAAAACCATTTTCAGTAATGTTTATGAATTTCAGTTTCAAAAAGTTCGCGAACTTCTTTATTTCCGTAAGTAACCATCAGTGCCTTTCATTGTTTTTAGCCTTAATAAATTTTATATGTAATATATTACTTCATATATATTTTAAAACTTGTTTGCTAACAAATCATTTAAATCATTTTTTTTAATGACAATTATTTAAATAGTTAATTAGTTATTTATTTAACATAGTACTATTTAATTTAATCACAGTAATATTAATTATTTTTCTTAATTATAATATAATGGTCTCTTTTCTAAAAGGATCTTACGATCCTTGTTACAATCTCACGATTTACGATTTTTCTATACCCAAATGATCTTGGGTGAGATCTCGATTTTGACAACCATGGCCCACGGTTACACCCTCATGGTTAAGCATTAGGTGATTCAGTTGTTTCGCGTTCAAGGTCCCCAAAAAAGAAAAAAGAAAGTTGAAACAAAAACAATCATGAAAATTAGTCCCCACACAAGCTAAGGTATCAATAATTTCTTCATTAAGGAACATTACCTGAGTGATGCTTAAAACAGTATCTACATGAATATCCGATCCTTCTCTACGGAAGACAGGATCTTCCCTGACCTGCAAGAAGATAAAGGACGAAAAATGACTGGGGTTGTGATGAGATACAAAAGAAAAAGGGAAATGACCTCAACTATGAAGAGATTAATTTTTTTACCTTGATAGTAACATAAAGATCACCAGGTCGATCTCCTTCGGGATCTGCACCACCACTTCTGTAAACCTTAATGGTTTCATTGTTGTCAATCCCTTCAAATGTATAAATATATGTAAACATAAATGTAAATGTAAATATAAATGTAAATGCAAACTTAAACATGTAAACCAGTGAACTTTTTCCAAAAGTCATAAATCCTAATTGAACACAATGCATGAGCAATAAGAAAAGGCAAATATTAATAATTGTCTTGTTTGGCACCATAATTGATGGAGTCAAATTATTCAAAAATCAGAATTCTGAAGCACAATATACTAGAAATTTTCTAGCTCCTTTTTTTTTTTGTTGATAAAATTAGAAATTTCTAGCTCATTTCTATTACTGCTTGTTCTCATCGTCGTATTAAAACTAATACCAAACAAATTTTATTTAGTCTGAAAGCAGGATCTTATAGTTAGTGGCGTTACTATTATAGTCTTTTCTTTTTTGAACAAAAAAATTGACTATATAATTTTTTTTAAATATTTAAATAAATTAAAAAAGAAGGCAGATTGGTTCACATTAGTGGGTAAGAAGTATCTAAATAAGAAATTATTATCTACATCAGTAGATAGAGAGACTGTGAGACCAGTGAGCACAATGCAAAGGAAATTGTATGGGAAATTGGTCTATGAGTTGATGTTCTCTCATTTTAAACCATATGTCACATAATAGCAAAGCATATTAAAATTCTAAAAAAATTATAATGATTACCAGCCATAATATCCAATTTGACTGACTTGGTTGCTCTGTTAACCTTTGCACCCTTGCATGACTTGCAGAAACTCTGTTTTAAACCAGAAAAAAAAATTAATAATATTTGTACAGTGTATTAGCTATTGGTACGAAAGACCAGGCATAGCCATATCAATATGCTTCAAGTTGAACCTATAATTATCTATTATTATGATTTCAGGGATACTCAGTTCACTTCCCTGCTGTCTTTCTACTGTCCAACATTCAGTTCCATACAACAACGCAAGCCTTACATTTGTGCAATAAAAGTTTCTTATAAACTTGAGTGATATTTTCCTGTCACATATTACCATTAAAACAATCCTCCATAGAATCAATACTATAGTTGAAATCCCCCTCTATCACTGTCATTTGGCATAATGGATCTAAGATACTTAAAAACATGTGATTTGCGGTAATTTGTGGTATTGTATGTTCACCAATTTTCACCTTATATAAGAATCTGTTTGTTCTTGCTAAGTTGCATTCCATAAACTCTATTTTACTTATATATTGGTTGAAACAATGTGTTTTCAAACTTGTCGCCGTATCTCTAAATTTTAATCAATCTCATCTCTCAACTCTCCTAAGACTAAATAGAATTTACCAGAAAACAATTGATTTGCACACCATACCTTGACAATTTTGCCAGATCCCTTACATGCACCACATGTAGTCTCCATCCTAAATATGCCAGCTTGTACAGATGTCTGCCGGATATATATAACATAGCCATCAAATTAACAAAAAAGTTAAAATAAAAACAAACATTAACATTGTTAAAGAAGGTTAAATTTTAATTTCAAGGCAAAGACAATACTGACCACTCCTGACCCTTTACAACGCTTACAGGTTTCAGGTCTTGTACCAGGAGGAACCCCACTCCCACCTGCAATTGTTCAGCCAAAGAGAGAATTTGTGATCTTCAAGGCGCATAGTTCTTACAAACGGAACTGAATATGGTGGTGACACCTTAATTCATAGAATATAGATGATAATAAGATATGAGCATACCACAAGTGTTGCAAATCATATCTGTTTGAAATGTAATGGTTTTGGCGCATCCACGGACAGCTTCCATAAAGGAAAGTTCAACAAAAGTCTGAAAAATAGATTTAGATTTATCGCCTCAAACAAATCCTTAACATACTGAAAGATGTCCAGTCCAATTAGAAATAAAAACGAACCTTGACATCCTGTCCGCCAATGTTCCGATTAAAGATGTCATGGATAATATCCTGATCGCAGTTGAGAGATTAATTAGAGAAGTAACATACATATACATACTAGTCTTCAATGGAATGTATAACTCAAGGGACAATTATAATAATTGATAGAAATAATTTACAAAGTTTCTACTATAACATGAAAAGAACAGATGCATAACCAAACACAATATAAATTAATATGCCTTTTACTGGGGAAAAAAAAGATGTTTGTACAAATGCTTGAGTCTTAAACATGGATATTTGCACAACTTTTTTTAAAACTCAATTGATCATTCTGTCTTTTGCCTGATGCAGTTGGATAGTTAGTGCTTGTAAGCATTTAACAATGAAACGTTAAACTAGAATGACTATTTATTATTGCTATAAAAGAAATCCTGATGAAATTTATACTACCATGCAGACTGGCCTAATAAAAAGGAAAGAAATCTACTAAAAGACAAGATTAATAAAAAAGTTGAAGAGACCGGCAAGTTATTACAGGATTAAAGGGAAAGCCACCATCTCCAAAGGGACCAAAGCCACCATCTCCAGAACCATTTTCTCGGTTTACAAAACCTTCATGGCCAACCTACATATCCATGTGGAACTAATTTAGATGAAACCGGTTAAACATAAAAATAAGATAATAATAGCAATAGACTTAAAAGAAATGTACCATTCATCCCCAATCCATTCCCTACTTTTTTCTCTCAAATCTCTCTAAAAAATTTAGGTTCAGTTCCCAATCTCCATAAACAAATTTCCTTTACTTATGTTCTTATTTTCGTTGTTATCCAACTATGTGCTTATTTCTTACTATTAATCTACAAATTACAGTCTCATGCATAAAATAAATTATATATCCTTCTATTTATCTCAACATAGTGATAGTAACTGGTATCAAAATACAAATTAATTAAATAATTACAATGGGTGTCCTTCAGATTTCCTATTTATCTAGTATAACTGCCTAGAAACATAACTGCCTCCTTATACGTAACTGTTGCACATTAATATAATAATTGCTGCCTAATAAAATAATAACTGCCTAATAATGTTTACTAATAATAGTAGGCCTAACACATATAACAAGATAAAATGATCAACGAATTGACCAAAGAGAAAATTACTGGAAAGAAATGAAACCTGATCATACTCTTGACGCTTTTCCTCGTCCTTCAAAACCTACAATGCAATTACATAAAGAATGGGGAAGAAAGGCCAAGAGACCAAAAGTCAGTTCGCAAATCATACAATAATTTAAAATAAACCACTAAATAGTATCAAGAACAAGAGCATTAAGGGCACACCTCATATGCCCTTGAAACTTCTTGAAATTTCTTTTCAGCTTCAGGATCATCTTTGTTTGTGTCAGGATGTAACTTTTTTGCAAGCTGAAGAACATAAAAAAAGACTATTAGAAGAAAAATACAGAATTATTTCGTGCAAATAACTTATGCTTGTCAAATATGTTTGAAGACCATATGTGAAGAAAGAAAGAAAAAAAGAAAGAAAGAGAGAAAAAAAAGAAAGAAGGAAGGAAAAATTTGAGGTAACTGATATATTCGCAATTTTTAGGCACAAAACACATGTGAAATGCAAACATTAAAATAATAATACAAGAGAACTTATATTCTGGCTAAGAGAGCTGTAAAAATGGTCTCAAGTGCAGATTTTTAATGCAAATAGAAAACATGGTTCAATTTTATGAGAGCAACATGATATAAAACACTTCCTCGTGCAATTTAGACTATTATTTTCAGACAGCCACTTGGAAAATAACACAAGTATCACAAACTAAAAAACTAAATGTTTTCCCAGCATATGAAAATATGAAGTAATTAAATTAAAAACGAAGTATGCAATGTGATCAATTTTAAGTTTTTAACAAGGAAATGCATAAGAAAATGCAAAGTTTTACAAGGAAATCAGTCTGGTGCGTGCCCCTAAAAAATATTTGACCTAAGAATAGATGTATATTGGCACTGGTTAAGCAAAACATACCCCATAGTATGCTTTCTTTATTTCAGAAGAACTTGCATTCTTACTGACTCCAAGAACATCATAAAAGTCCTTTGCCAATGGTGCTGAAAATGCGTCAAGGGGACAAAAAAAGTCAGTGACATGTAATGGACAATAAACAAATACGCATACGCTGATACATAAATTCATAGATGATAAAGACCAATAATTAAATATGACGAAACAATCTGCTTTGTCGCCAAATCAAAATAAAAATGGACAATGCAAGTCTTATGTAGCAAAATCAAGAACAAAATGGAAGCATAAATTAACAACAAAATTTATTTATACCTGATCCATGAATGGATCTAGTTGCCCCTAAATAAGTATTTGCTGCTCCCAATAGCACCCAGTTCTTCAATTTAACACTGTCTCCAACTGCAATCAGTACAAGGTGTGAAAATATTAGCAACAACATTAGCAGAAGAGTACAATATCAATCTAATTTATGTTTTATATAGTGAAACAAAAGACTCAGGAACTCTGAAGCACCGACATTTCTGACCGAAGGCATGTTCGGTGTCCAACACGTGTAAGTGTCTGACACCGAGTCACCCACACGTCACTAACACATGTGATTATATTGAATTATGTCATTTTCCCAAATTATTATCAGTGTCAACGTGCCAGTGTCCGTGTCGGGTCCATGTCTTTTTTTCATAACTAAGGGTCTTTTTTTACAGATATTCAATAATTTAGAGATTTTTTTAAAAAGGAGAAGTTGTTTTGTGTTTGTTTGCCATAATGAAAATTACTTTAAAAAAAAATCAAGTATAAAAAGTGATTTTATAGAGAAGCTACTCAACATATAGCTTCTCATTTGAAACAGACTCTAGATTAGTTTTAAAAATCATATAACAAAGTGAAAAATGAAAAGTGATTATTTTATCTAAAAAAAACTGTAACAAACACTCTCTCAATTCAATTCATCATTTAAATACAAACTAGAATTACACCAATAACAATCAAGTCAATTAAATCAGAGGAAAAAAAAAACAAATTTTACTCTATTCCATCAATTTCTAAACTTCTAAAAGTGATTATTTTGTTTAAAAAAGTGATTTTTACACAAAAATAAAAACTATAACAAACACCCTCTCAATCCATTGTGAAAATAGCCAAATCAATCAAACCAACAGGGGAAAAAACAGATTTTTACGCCTATTTCATCACATACCATTGTGAAAATAATTTCCAGTAACTTTGGAAGAACGATTGCATAATCCTGAATTCAATGTTCTATATCCCCTTTGTAACACTCCTTCATATACCTGAAATTCACCAACACCACCAAAAAATCAATCAAAAAAACGATCTTTCCACCAAAATTTCTCAAAAAGCGTAATCGAGAGAGAGAGAAAGAGAGTATACGGATTTGTTGCGGAGGAGATTAGGGGAGAGAGAGCGAAGAAGAAGCTTGACGCCATCGGAGCGAACCATTTGGGGAAGAAGATGATTAGGGTTTATGAATCTAAACCCCAAATCGAAAAACCCTAATTTTTTTGAAGAGTGAAACGAAGGTTCTAGTGTTTAAGGGATTTAACAGTGATGAGAGAGTTTCAAAAAAGTTTCTTATTATTAATTTTTAATTATTTATTTTATTTATTAATATTAATTTTTGTTTGTGGTAATACAAATGAGAAAAAATGCGTCTGAAAAAAAACAAATTATGAATTGGGTTAATCTTGTGGGAGAAGCAAAATGCATTATAAGTTGGCGTAGGTTTCCAATTTGGAGGTAAGGATGGGATGGTAATTTTACTTGAAGACAAAGAAACAAGATAAAAATAAAAATAAAAATCTTTGGTAATTTTTCACAATTTTCACAACTTCTCCCAAGTACAACTTGTATAAGATAAAAAATTGTTAAGTACAGTAAAAGTTTGTTATGCTATGTTATGTCTTGTGTTATGCTTGTATATTTTGTGTTGTTTTGTCTAGTACTTACATGTTACAAGAGGTATCCTAAAAACAAATAAAATCTGAGCTTTAGTAACTTTTTAGAAGATATTTTGTCTTTTGGTTTTATCTTTATAGTTTTGTTTTTGACGGTGTCTTTAGTAAGTTTTTGTACAACACACGTTTGTCCTTAGTAAGTTTTTGTATTTGTTCCAGATCACTCACTCCATATAAAATAGTTTTTAGAAAGTTAGTGGAAAGGATAGAAGCAAGTTGGCATTATTCATTTCCTAAAACCTACACTTTGATTCGAATAAATGCCTCTCATTGAGCCATTTGATTCGAACCATTGCTTCCCTCAGACCTAAAAGGCCCTTTCTTCTCACTTTCTTCGCTAAACAGGGAAGACTGAAAAAAGTGGTGGGTCCCACTAATTTTGTGTCTCTCTTCCCAACTTCTCTCCTATCCAAACAAGAGAAATAGACTATCTCTTGTATTTCTCTCTTTTCAACTTCTCTCTCACCTATTTCTCTTCAACCAAACAAAGGCTTAAGAACACTTCTGTCTCTTCTATTTCTCTTATCTTTCTCTTAAACCAAACCATACATCAAATCTACTCTATTTATTATCTATTTCTCTCTTTTCACACTCTCTCTTACATATTTCTCTCTTTACAACTTCTCTCTCAACCCAAACACACTCTTACAAAATTCCTCCTTTCTAATGTTGTTAAACTAAACGATGTGGGACAATTTTTAATACATATGTTGCTCTGAATACTATGTTATATACGCCTCGTCAACACTGTCAAACTATTACTAGTCTTTACTTATTTTTTCTTTAATCTTTTATTATAATTACTAGGTATATAACCCGTGTGTTGCACGGGTTTGATAATTTTTTATTTTATTGACAATAATAAATTTGATAGATCTTTTGAATTATTCTTTGATTTAAAAAAAATGACTATATTAAAAAAAAAAATCTCACATCAAGTGAATATAGAATATATGGAGTAGATAAAAATTACTTTTGACATTGATGATGTGTTATTCATTTGTATTAGAAATCAAAGTCAAAATCGTAAAATAAAATAGCATGAAAGTAAAAAGCAAAACATGATAGTAGGAAAAGATAAAAAAAGAGCAAGAAAACAAATGTAACTTAAAGAAGCTCCTCGAATTACTGTGTAGGCTGTTGGTGTGAGCCCTAGAGGCTGTTAGTGTGAGCCCTAGAAGCTCCTCGAATTACTGTGTAGGCTCCTCGAATTTCTGTTAGCTGTCAAGAATATCCTTAAGTACTTGAGAAGAACTAAGGATACCTTCTTGATTTATGGAGGTCAAGAAGAGCTCTCTGTAATTGGTTACACTGATGCTAGTTTTTAGACAGATCATGATGATTTCAAATCGCAATCTGGATATGTGTTTTGCTTAAATGGCGGTGCTGTGAGCTGGAAGAGTTCAAAGCAAGAAACAGTCGCTGATTCTACAACAGAAGCCGAGTACATTGC
>Ga0228710_1005904_pt1 | contig 18838 bp, 11 predicted proteins | sample MedpolnodulmetaG_FD_177995 | JGI IMG/M metagenome (GOLD analysis project Ga0228710, IMG submission 177995) | Root nodule microbial communities from Medicago polymorpha collected in Santa Monica, California, United States - pink nodules | ecosystem: Host-associated > Plants > Roots > Nodule...
TTCGTATGTCATCTGACCCGGATCGATCTCTGATTTTCAGTGGAAAATTCGGCAGAGAGGTATTTTAAAATACCTCATGTTCCGAGTCGGGCCCTCTTCTCTCTTTATTTTTTTTTTATCTTGTATTTAATTTCCATCTTTTATTTAAATTTTTAATTAACTTTAATTTTGTATAAAAATCTTTATTTTTTCTTTTGTAATTAAAACTCTAAAACATTTCATTGGTTTTAGTTCATTTTTCTTTTAGCTTTATTTTTGTGCATATCCAATAACATCCAAAAGGTCCCAATCCAAAAACGGCTTCAAGCCTCATCTGCAACGCGGATCAGGAACAAACTTTCGCCTCAATCCAATCCAAGCACAAGTCTCTGCATTCCTCAACAAACCCTATGTCACTATAAAACCAACACCCACACACAATCTTGGAAAACGGGAAAAAAGAGCAAAACCTGCAAAAAGAACACAACAACATCGCAGCACAGAACCAAAAAAAACACCAGTAACCAAAAACTCCCAACAATTTCACAAACCAAACCCAATCCGAATCGATCTCAAACAGGCTCAATCGCAGCAACCACACGACGGCACAACATCAACGGCAACGCAAAGTATAACACCCAGCCGCTGTCATCGTCGACGGCCACAAGCGCAGCTCAGCCCGTCGATCTGCATCGGAGCCGTCACAGGTCCATCAAAAGGTAGTTTTTGTTTTAATTCGTATTTTAAAGATCTAGGGCTTTAGGGTTTAGTTCTGAGACATTTAGTGTGAGAAATAGGACTAGAGGGGAGAGTAGAAGAGAAAGAGCAAAAAAAAGGGTAAAAAACGCATTAACAGCGGCGGCGCCGCCACCTGCGGCGGTCGGCCGCCGCGCCGCCGCCCCCTTTCGTTGCCGGAGTCCCCTCCGACCACCCTTCTCCATCGGAGAAGAAGATGAGAGAGAAGAGAGTTTATCTCTCTAGAGAAAAGATAGAGAGAGAAAGAAAAGAGAAAATGAGAGATTTTTTTGCTCACAGCCCTTATATAGCTGTCCAAAAACCCGACCCGGTTACAAGAACCGAACCGGCCCAAGATCAATTTCCCTGGCCCAACGCGCGCCCCTTCTATTTTTCTTCGTTTTATTTTCTGCACACCCCTTGATCACTGCTGCACCCCCCCTCTGCTGTAATTTTATTTCTTTTCCGCGTTTTTTTTTCTTTTTCCATTAGCGTTGCATTTCTTTTGTTATTCTCATGCATTTTTCATCTGTTTAGGTTTACCATTCTGTTTCTATTATTCATTGTATATTTATTTCTTTAATTTAGTCATTTAGAAAATGTATTAGGTTTTAATGTAATTAATTTATTTATTTACGTTTTTAGAATGTAAAGATAGGCCTTTATGTAATTTATTTTATCGCAGACCGTAGCATGTACCATAGGCTTTCATGTAATAGTCGTAGCTGCATGTGTGCGTGCGTGTGTGTATGCTTTACTTCTATGCCTCTAGTCTAGGTTAATGGTCTTGGTGGTGATCCAACGTCGCCACAAAGTACCTACGTTTTTATTTTCTCGCTCCGATAGTTTATTTTTAGCTTATTATTCAAAAACAAAAAACGTGCAAATAATCATAAAATCACAAAAACATTTTTCACAATAAACCTTGATTCCCAAAATCAAGTGATCGTCTTATTTTTTATTCTTTCGTAAGTCAAGCTGCAATCAACTTTAATCATACTTTAGCCATTTTCTTTTAACATAAAAAACACAAACAAATTCGTTTTGCCACTTGGCTTTTCATTTTAAAACCTTTTTTCCAAACTAATAAAAAACACCAAACAAATCAAACGTCAATTTTTACCCCGAACTACGAGGTTTTGATCCCTCACGGGTACGTAGGCAAAGGACACTCGTCCTTCCAAATCATTAAAAATGTAGATAAGTAGGTCTCTTTCTTCCTTTACCACTTTAACTCTTTTCTTCAAAATAAGCAAGTTGTAGCACAAAACGTTAAATAAAACCAAGAGGTTCCCGTAGAGTACGGCGGACATAAAGGGTGCTAATACCTTCCCTTTATGTAACTAAACCCCTGAACCCAAAATCTTTTCAAAGGGGTAGTTTGAACGTTTTTTCCCCTTTTCTCTTAAAATTAAATGTTCAGTCGTGAAATAAAATAGTGAGTCAAACGCTAATCAAATAGCCTTGATCTCCGAAAAATGACGCGACAACATGTTTCATTCTTCATCATAATTTTTCCTTGTCTTATATGGTCTGAATCGATTCAAATAGTAAGTGAATCGATTCACACAGTTCATTTTGTGTGAAAATTTAGCCTTTCGCCTTGCTCCTATATATTGTACACTTCTCACAACTCCAAAATCATTGAATCATTTGTATCTATTCTCTGTAGGTTTCAAATAACTCATTATTCTTACATTCTTCAAGATTAAACACTTTTTCTTAGAATCACTTTGTTCTTTAAGTGTATAGATTCTCTAGGGTTCTAGTAGGGATTGTATGTTGAATCTCTCCAGAAGATTGATTAGGCTTAATCAAGGCTTCAAAGGAATTGAATAATCTCATTCCACTTCCAAAGGACTTGGGGGTCTTTCTAACCGTTCTTGAAGTCGAAGAGGGTTCGTTTGCTGGACGTAGCATTGAAGACTCGAGTGAAGAGTTCGAAGGAGTGCACGTGCAATCCAAGGATCCGAAGATTCAAAGAGCACCAAATTCAAGGGGTACTTAAAGTTTTGGGGAGTGTTTTACATAGGGTTTGAAAAATTAGGGATTGAATTTGAAGGAACTCTTGTAAACATTGTAATCAACTTTTTATACATAGTAGATGACCTTGGTGAAGGTGTACTTCATCAAGTAGAGTAGAGGTAGCCCTTGCGAGGACGAACAAGGGTGAATTACTATAAACATCGGTGTTCTCTCTCTCTCTCTCTCTCTCTACTTGTTAATATTGCACTTAATTAATTGAATAATTGTTTATTTAATTGCGAGTTTTGATCTAAATAGTGTTTTCTCAAAAGGTTAATCTAAATCCATTTGATTTAGGTTATAACAATTTTACTTGGATCAATTAATTGCAATACTCATTTAATTATTCAATTTCATGTGTATTGTATTTTCCATTGATAAGTAGGTTTATTGTCATATAGGTTTGTTTTGAAATTGTGCATTGCTTTGTACCTTGTTCAAGGTTTATTGATAATTGATTGTGTAAAAAGATTTGTATTGTGAATCTCTCAATTCTAAGATAAAATCTTATTCCACATATATTTGCCTCTTGTTGTTTCATTGATTGTGATTGTTTAAGCAAATTTCCAATAGTCAATATCATTAAAATTCTTTTTTATCAAATCTCCAAAAACTTTTTCAAAAAGCTAGTCACCCCCCCTCTAGCTTGGTAAATATCTAGCCATATAGACCAACAAGTGGTATCATAGAGCTTGGTCTCTTCTTACGGCTAACTACTAGAAAAGTTGATCCATATGGTTAGTAAGGAGCCCAAGGGGGCGTACAATAGAGCACCTATTTTATACGGAGAAAATTACGACTATTGGAAAGAATGCATGAGCGTTCAGATCCAATCGGTGGATATGGATGTGTGGGACGCCGTGGCCAACAAGAGGTTTCAACCGCAACTTGTTGCCAATGGTGTAGCGCAAGATAAGCCTAAAGCCGATTGGAGCAATGATGAGAAAAAGAAAGTCCAATACAATTTGAAGGCACAAAATATTCTCATCTCCTTTCTTGGGGTTAATGAAGGAACCGATTTGAAGCCGATTTGAAGGCACGAAGGAACCGATGATGTTAAACAATCAAAAATTAATACCCTTGTGCAACAATATGGCCTTTTTTGGTATGGAAGATGGTGAAATCATCTCCTCCATGCAAATGAGATTTACTCATATTGTAAACAAGTTGCAAAACCTTGGTAAAACAATTTCAAACCAAGATTGCACTAATAAAATTTTGAGATGTATGACAAAGGAATGACAGCCCAAAGTTACCGCTATCAAGGAAGCACAATATCTCAATGTTCTTAGTATGAACACACTCTTTGGCAAATTAAAGGAACGTGAGCACGAGATTAATCGTTTCAAGTCAAGTGAGGATGTCTCTAGGAGAAAGGAAAGGAAGTCCATTGCTTTAAACACCACCACGTCCATTTCTACCTCTTCGGTTCAAAATGATGAGGAATCCGATGACGATGCCATCGATGAAGAGGAAATGAACTTGTTTGTTAGGCGGTACAACTGCTGTATCAAAAGAAATGGGTTAAAGCACATTGACAAGAATCTAGTGAACTTTAGGAAGGCCTCAAGAAAAGGAAGAGAATCAGATAATGATGAGAAAGTGGTTAGTTGCTATGGTTGCAGAAAGATAGGCCACTATAAGAATGAGTGTCCGGAGCTTGCTAAAGAAAGAGGAAGATCCGTAGCCAATCGAAGCTCAAAAGGAAGAAGGGCCTACATTGTTTGGGAAGAAGATGAAGTTACCTCCAATATTAGTGACACTAAAAACAAGGATGAAGACGACCGATGCTTCATGGGTCAAACGAAGAAATCTAAAAATGAGGTAATCTTCTCCGACTCTGACTCCGGTTCTTATTCCGATTTTAAACCCACTTATAAGGACTTACAAGATTCCATTGAAGAAATGCATGCCGAATCTCTAAATGCTTTTGAGAAATTAATTGCTCAAAAGAAAACTATTTTGAAATTAGAATTCGGAATTTCTAAACTTTTGGAAGCTTTTGAAAGTTTAAGAGATGAGCATGCTTTACTTGTTAATGAGAAAATTGTAAGTCCCACAATTGAGTCACCTAAGACAAAGTCACTTCAATATGATAATTGGATGGACTTTGCTAGTTATAAGACTTGCCATAGTCTTCATGAAGAGATAAACTATCTAAATAAGAAACTAGAGCGTGTCGCTAAAGGTACCATGACTTTTGCTATGAATTCAAAAGATGAAAGAGTTCCTTTCAAAAGACCTTACACTAAATACTCTTATGTAAGGAAAAATGATAATCGTAGCAAAACTCAGGTTCCTACTATTAGGTGTCATTATTGTGGTATAAGTGGCCACACTACACCTCATTGCCACATTAGGAAAGTTGAAGTTCCTAAGGGGGTAATGATGTGGGTGCCTAAAGTCACTTGTTGTGAAGCTCATCCCAAGGCTCCAACTTGTGTTGGGAGCCAAAGGAATCCTAATTGATTTGTGCAAATGTGTCTTGCAACTTTGAAGGATTTTTTTTCTTTTATGTTGTCCAAGACACTAAAAGTAAGATGTGTCCTTTTTCAAACTTTTATATTCTTTAGCACATCTTGAAACTCACAAATCAACTATGGTATTACTTGTTTTCTCTTACTCCAAAAAAGATTGGGAAAGGTTTGTTTGTTCTAGTGTGTGTAGATTTGATGATGAATGAAGATAGTCAAGGATGATGCTCCACAATAAGCTCCTTAATTCTTAAGGACATCATGAGCAAAAGTGTGATGAAGACGTATTCGATGACTTTAAATATTAAACCTCTCCATTCTCTTATCATGTTGGTTGATCACGAGTGACCACTCAATCATCATTATCATTGAAGCACTCTAGCAAGGGAGTAAGTATATTTTGATAGTAGGTAAAGTTTTCTTGGGAGATTCAAATGCGTTTTGATCTTTCCTTGGAAATCCTCTCTTACCTCTTCGTATTGTTTGATATTTTCTATCATTGGTTAATTGTGATTATCTTATGAGTTCGTGTTTGTTGGTTGTCTTGCACGCTTGCTTGTAATTCAATTGCGATTGTTTACATGCTATTTGTTTTGGGGATGTTCTCTAAAATCTTGTTTGTTCAAATGTACACAAAAAATTGCTTGGCAACTCCTTTGTCTTGTGTTGAGCTTGTATTTTGTAATTGCACCATCTCTCTTCGACATTGTTAAAGAGGGAGGTTATGTCCTCATATTTGTTGCCTCGTTCATGAAACTTTGATTTTCATGTTTATGCGCATGTTTATGGTTATTGGTATTCATGCTTGTTGTTATCTTTCATGTTGATTTTATGCATGTTCATTGGTATCTATGTATGTTTATGTCGGCTTGTAGTCAATTGTGATTGCTTACTTGCTTGTTTATGATATTCCACTTTGGTTAATATCCCTTTTTGACGTTGTCAAAGGGGGAAATAATGTTGATATATTTCTTCATATGTGACTATGTGACTACATATTGCCATATTTGTTTGACATCATCAAAAAGGGAGAGAAGGAAGATAATATTGCTTATTGCTTTAGTTTATGTTTTGATGATGTCTAAGATAGCTAGGTTTATTTGATGATGTTCTTTTATATTGATTAGCTTTAGCTTAGAAACTTGTTAAAGCACCATAGCAAACCATGTCTCATAGTTTTTCTGTCATGTGATTCTTTGATGTCTTGTGTGTTGTCATATATGGAAAATCCTTCCATGAATTGCTTGGTTCTATTCATGATTCATTGATTCATATCAAGCATTTCCTTTTGCCCATTTTCTTTGTGTCACTCCTTTTCAATCGAGTCAAATTTTCCTGAATAGTATCGCAGTGAATCTATTCGCAGTTTTCTTGAATAGTATCGCAGTGAATCTATTCACAGTTTTCCTGAATAGATTCACAGTGAATCCATTCACAATTTTCTTGAATCGATTCACAGTGAATCGATTCACAAAAATTCTGAATCGATTCAAATAGCGTCAACCTCAATTTTTCACTTCTTTCTTGCCTGAATCGACTCAAATTTCAGTGAAACGATTCATCAAACTCTCTGACATGGTCTGAATCGATTCAAACTTGTTTTGAATCGTATCAAACACCTTCTGGCCTTTTTGAGTCGACTCAATTATCACTTGACACGTTTCATTCTTCATCATAATTTTCCCTTGTCTTATATGGTCTGAATCGATTCAAATAGTAAGTGAATCGATTCACACAGTTCATTTTGTGCGAAAATTTGGCCTTTCCCCTTGCTCCTATATATTGTACTCTTCTCCCAACTCCAAAATCATTGAATCATTTGCATCTATTCTCTCTAGGTCTTAAAAAACTCATTGCTCATACATTCTTCAAGATTAAACACTTTTTCTTAGAATCACTTTGTTCTTTGAGTGTATAGATTCTCTAGGGTGCTAGTAGGGATTGTAAGCTGGTTCTCTCAAGAAGGTTAATTGGGCTTAATCAAGGCTTCAAAGGAATTGAATAATCTCATTCCACCTCCAAAGGACTTGGGGGTCTTTCTAACCGTTCTTGAAGTCGAAGGGGGTTCGTTTGCCGAATGTAGCATTGAAGACTCGAGTGAAGAGTTCGAAGGAGTGCACGGGCAATTCAAGGATCTGAAGATTCAAGGAGCACCAAATTCAAGGGGTACTTGAAGTTTGGGGGAGTGTTTTACATAGAAGTTGAAAAATTAGGGATTGAATTTGAAGGAACTCTTGTAAACATTGTAATCAACTTTTCATACATAGTGGATGACCTTGGTGAAGGTGTACTTCATCAAGTAGAGTAGAGGTAGCTCTTAGCGAGGACGAACAAGGGTGAACTACTGTAAACATCGGTGTTCTCTCTCTCTCTCTCTCCTTGTAAATATTGCATTTGATTAATTGAATAGTTGTTTAGTGAATTGCTAGTTTTGATCTAAGTAGTGTTTTCTCAAAAGGTTAATCTAAATCCATTTGATTTAGGTTAAAACAATTTTACTTGGATCAATTAATTGCAATACCCATTCAATTATTCAATTTCATGTGTATTGTATTTTCCATTGATAATTAGCTTTATTGTCATATAGGTTTGTTTTGAAATTGTGTATTGCTTTGTACCTTGTTCAAGGTTTATTGATAATTGATTGTGTAAAAAGATTTGTATCGTGAATCTCTCAATTATAAGATAAAATCTTATTCCACATATATTTGCCTCTTGTTGTTTCATTGATTGTGATTGTTCAAGCAAATTTCCAATAGTCAATTTCATTAAAATTCTTTTTCTATCAAACTCCAAAAAGTTTTTCAAAAAACTATTCAACCCCCTCTAACTTGGTAACTATCTAGCCATATAGACCAACATAACGTGCCAGAATTTCAGTGGTTTTTTGGGATGATGGTTTGAGGTTCCTCATGTATATGGTAATGATTTTTACCGTTGGGTGTATCGCATATATACGACACCTTTTTTTTATCTTTTAAAAAAATTAAATAGAACATTGTTCTTTTAAAAAAAATACGTTTTTATTTTATTACGGGTCTCTTTTCACTTACAGAGCCGAGCCTCCGAATTTGTAAGAACGACCCTGTTGAATTGCATTATTATTTATTTTTCCTTTTTATTTCTTTGTAGGTGACAATTAGTAGATAATATGGGGATTTGTTGTAAAAGTTTGAAGTTGGAAACTAAGCTATTAAATGAACACTATTTTTTAGCCGGAAATATTGAGATATCATGATGCTCAAGAAAACAGATCTGAATCGTTTTTTGTGACAGGGATCTTTGATAAGAAGATCTTTACCCAGGATGTATGAAAATCGAAACCCCTTTAATTTTCTTTTCTTTTCTGATTCTATTGCTATTAGGTTTCTTGAAGATGACGAAGAAAAGGAGATTGAATTGTAAATATGTTGTGTTTAAATTTTTTGATGAATTTATGAATGAAGAGTGTTATAAATTTTTATTGAGTTTGTGTTTGTTTTAAATTCTGGGTTTGGTTGTTCTTACCTGGGCTTGATGTTATAGAGGAAGAAGAGAAGAAGACTCAACACTTCTCTCCTTAATTCTTTCCTTTATTTTTTAATATTTTATTCTATAAATACACCTGTGATATTTACATTTATTTTAAATTCAAAAAATAGAGAGCTGGTGATTTTTTAACTGATGTGGCGTGACACATAGGCTTGACTAAGTCAAAATTGAGGTTTTGCAAAAGGGGGTAAACATGTGGTCACTTTTGCCATTTTTTTTAAAATGAGATCAAAATTGCAACTTTTGCAAACTTAAGGGGTAAAAAGTGTATTTAAGCCAAAAAAAAAAAGAACAAAAGTTGTATATAATGTTTTGTATATATTATATGACCAAAAGCTATCTTTTTTGTTTTTACTATATGCTCTAAATACATTAGGATCGACATGGTTTAACTATTGTAAACTTGCATGTTTGTAAGACTTACCGTACCACCTGCAAACCTTACTATACCAAACCGGAAGAAAATATTCACATGTAACAATCTCAATTGTGACACCACCAAAAATAAAATCGAAGTACCGTTTGGGTCGACTACAGCCCTCCTGCTGAAAATATGTTGGCAAGTTGGAATCCTATTTTGGAGCAGCTACAGGTTGAAGACGATAAACCTTAAGTTGGGTCTAAGATTTTCATACACCGGATAAGATTTTGGTTTTACTGTTGGTCATTCACCCGTTATCGACCATCACTGAAAAATTCAAATGCGCATATTTCATCGAGTACAAACTCTATGCACCGACACTTCTGATCGAAGACGTATCTCGATGTCTGGCACATGTTGTGTCTAACATTGACACGACACCGACACTTATAGTTACATCAAATTAGATTAATTTTTTCAAAAATTTATTGATGTCGTGTCCGTGCTTCATAAAATACAAGTCATCGAGGTCGTTATTCCACGACTAGCGACCGCGGCCGTGGAAACTGTGGGACAACTAATGGTCGCAAGCTGCCCAAACAACTATTGGTCCCATACAAACAATCCCCACGGGATGGGTTTGCACTCAGGGGCTCTTTTTAGCACTCCCAAACAAAAACATTTATGACTCAACTGTTGTTAAATATTTGTTACGATAACACAAATTTTATTTACCAAAGAAAAATATTTTTTTTTTTATAATGAAAAAAAACTTCGTCCCATGCTATTCAGGGAACAAATAAATTGTCCTCACTCCTCACAACTTAATATCCAACCATATAAGTTATTTTGTCAACAAACTATATAAGTTATTATTAAGGTCACTTACACCACACAAGGAATATAAGCATCCAATGTTTCACTTTAGAAAATGGGGCCACATATGTCTTTGAAGAGTCATGAGAGAAATGCACAAGCACAACTTTAACCTTTCTTTCTAACCAAAGCCACATTTGACTAAAACATGTCTCTTATATTTCCTTCTGCATTCACCTTTATTGGCTAGATTTTTAGTATATCCAAGTCATCTTGATGCATGAGGCCACTGCACTCATGCGTGTGTAGTAACTCTTAATTCCACATGTTCACTTCTTTCTGTAACAAGAAGTCATGAGGTTTGCTCAAGCTTGGAATCTCACGCTCCACTAAGTAAATTTGTATGGATAGAAGCATGAACAGATCATCCAATCCCCTCTTTTGTAAGCATCAAGAATTGATTTTAAAAGCAAATTGGTGTACAAAAGTATCACAATAGATTCAACGATCCCAACTAGGTTTGCATATCTGAAATTGAGAATTAGCAATCTATATTTATTGAAAAATATATAGCTTAATATATGAAACTATAATTAATGGGCTGTAATGCTAGATTTCGTAAGTAAATAGTATATACATCATAGATGTATGTGTGTTTATTTTTTTTTATTACTCTCTGGATTGCCGGGAAGAAGACCTAATACATACTTCAGAGTTTGTCCGGAAAGATAGTCTAGTCAAAAATTGTTTCAATCATAATTTGAAACAATTCTTGCATGTGCAGGTTTTATAGATTAGGTTTTATAGATTATGTATGGAATCAAAATATTAAACGTAATATACACTAAAATAATAAATGAAAGATATTACAATTATATTGATGATAAATTATTTTAATAATATCTTACAATTTTGGTTACTAATGAATGATTCCATTTTTCAATTATTTTAGGTCTGTCTAATATATACCTCCCAAAAAATTTAAAGGTGGAATTACCATTTTTAGTAAAAAAAGTTAATAATAATCTATACTATACCTAAAGAAAATAGGATATTTTGGGAGGATTTTGAGCTGAATTTTTTATTATTTTAATTATACCCCTAAACAAATTTTCCTTTAATAATGTTACAATGTTGGTGTAATTAACAAGGTTAGGAATTTTTGTTCAATTTATTCTATTATTTTTGTCATTGAAAAAGATAAATATGGTTTGTTGAATTTTTTACATTTGAAAGTCACAAATGGTTATACTTATAATTTTTATCTATATCATTATTTCAGAAGAAAAAAAATCTATAAATATTGTTTGTAATTTACACGCAAAATTTCTATAAAATATTGTTGATAATCATAAAAAGAGCGGAAAGATGGGCAAGTAAGTCCATGTAATAATAATAATAATAATAAAAAGGAAGAGATGTAATATTTTTTTATAATTCTCTCAAAAAAAATTTTATTATAATTTTCTATAAAAGGTAAGAGTTCAACTTTAAATTCTTTTTAGATGTTTATATTAGAAGCACCCAATTTTTTTATACTAAACTTTATAAGGTAAAAATCAAAGAAAACCAAAAAAATCTCCATTTTCTCTCTCATCTGTTTCATGAATATTAATAAAAAAAACTCTAAATTCGAAGAATATAAATATATAATATTAAAACAGAATATTTTATGGGTATAAATAAGTAGGGTTGGGAGAGTTAAGTCAACCACAGCAGTTCACAACTAGTGTAATTTGTATCTGAATACTTACCTTAGTCTAACAACTATACACAATGGTGGTTTTAACTTGCACAAAACCTGGTTTGCCTTTGTTTGTCTTGTGCAATGACTGGATAGAAACTGGATTTCGCATCCAGAGTGAAGCTGATGACGATGATGACGATGATGACGATGGTGGTATCGATCTAGCTCCGGCCGCGTAATTGATTTGTCAAAATGAATTGTTATACAACAAATGAGGAATACTTGAGCTTATGTGATGAATGCATGCTGGACTATATAGCATACATGAGATGAGCTATTTATCTATAGCAATTTATATATGCAAGCTTATGTAGACTTGGTTACCATATATACTACAAATACAGTGTGTTTGTTGTTTTTCTCTAATCAGTTGTGACTGATATGTATTACACTAACATATATATATATATATATATATATATATATATATATATATATATATATATATATATATATATATATATTTGAAGTTTTGGTACTCATCTCCTTCTCTTTCTTTATTACACCTATAATTAAGATTAATAATATAATAACTTCCTTAATTTAAATTAGTCAACCTATATCTACACGTGTGTGTGTGAATAAAGGGTGACTTCAACATTTTTCTAATTCTTCCATAATGTATGCATAAATATTAACAAATATAAAACATGTGTTTCTTTTTCTTTATTCATTTTTTTTAATAGAAGGAAAAAAGAAGAAAAAAAAACTAAAGAACAATACCGGTTGATCCAAGTTTACAACTATTGGCTTCTTTATAAAGACAAGTTCTATGATTCAGCTAGAAAAAAAAACTGAATCGTTTAGTTTTGTTCATAAAACAGTATAAATTCAATTAAAAAAACAAGTTTTTGAAGGAAAACTAAGGATAGACTAAAATAACATTAATACCTAAATACTTGTAGCTCTTGAAATCATTTTTAAATGAGTTTTTGCGAAACAATGATGAAACTGTGAGTAGTGTTTCATTGATGAATCTAAATTCATTGATTCAAAACACTGTGCTACCTCCAGCTCACCTTCAGAACCATAAATTCAGAAACTCTTCTTGGAAGGTAACACTTGCATTTTTGGTATAATTGTCAATATGCAGTTTGTAATTAAGGTCACATTAATGGTTCTGTATGTTTGTCATGTGAAGATTTATTAGAGAAAGAAAACAAAAGGATCCAATTGTTAAAGTTGCAGTTGCAACTAAGTTTTCTGCATTAATTGCCATGAAGATTAGGTAGTCAAGTGTTATCAGTGGGCTTAAAGATTCCCTTGGGGGACTTGGAATGACTTCAGTGATACTTTATGATCCTCTTCAATGATATTGTTCTTAAAAGAGTTTGATCATTTGTTCAGTTTACACTATCATTGTTAAATTCAGTGTAAGAACAAATTAACTTGTTTACTTGTGTAAACATTTAGAAAATCTCTCTTGCTTGCGTGCTTGAGTATACAAGTCTTTTGGTGAAACCTTGAGCTATTAGGAAGTCTCAATCAATTGTAATTGAGCAAGAGGAAGTCTTTAGGAGTTGTCCTAGAGCAAGGAAGTCTCTTGGAGTTGTCCTTCAGGAAAGAAGTCTTTAGGTAGTGTCCTAGAGCAAGGAAGTCCTGAGAAATTGTGCTTGATCAATGAAGTCTCTTGGAAGGGTCCTTGAACAATTTGTAATCCAGAGTGATTATAGTGAAATCCCTTGAAAGTGCAAGGGGATTGGACTACTACTGTGTTGTGGGAGGAACCAGTATAAAATTGTCTTGTGTCTGCTTTATATTTCTCTGTCTCTTTATCTTTGTATTTATGCGCTGCATTAAGACTCTGTGTCATAATCTGCATACCTCAAATTATGACCAGGTTTTCAAACACTTAGAAAAAGAAACTGCAAAAAGTCAACACAATTCAACCCCCCTTTTGAGGTACAACTTCTGATATAGAAAAATGCTCTTCTCCCAACAAGTTTTGCTCACTCCCAACCAAACTTCCGAAAATATCCCAGCGTAACTTAAGGCACGCATGTGTTAAACCAGCGTGAGTTAACTCACACTGCATGAGTTAACTCACGCATGTGTAACACTTGCACATAACTCACGCTGGTTTAACACATGCGTTACTTAACTCACGATGTGTTTGTGCAAAATACCAGGATAGGTAGAAACTCAATTTTCCTTAATTTTCTTCATTCATTCATACATTCATTCCATCATTTTCATCATTCATTCAATCATTCACAATCATTTATTCATTAATAATTAACATACACATAATAAAACAAAAGTTACACAAAAATAATAAACCGATAAACTAATCAAAATATCATAAAAATGCACAAACGCGCGAGTATAAATATATTACATCAAAATCCCTAAACAATGTCATAAAACATCTAAAAATATACAAATGTCCTAAAAATGCTAGAAGAAGACCCTAATCCTCCTATGGACTACGACTCCTTGTGCCCCACCTCTCTGTCGACCACCCAGAGGAGGGCGTTGTGCTTCCTTTTTCCTCCGTGCACTACTAGTAGAAGACTCCCTATCTCTCATAAGTCTGACAGACCTCTGAGACATATCTGCACAACATTTTAAAAAGCAAAAAATCAATGATTTTTTCATACGAACATTGTGTCATTTTGTACAATTCAACAACAACGATTAAATTTCGGCAATGTCATTTCAGTCTGTAAACTACCACATTGCAGTCAATCTAACTATAATCAACAATAACATACCAATTTCTAACTAACTTCATTATTAACAATCCAAAAAACAAACAAAATTTCATCGTGACGTTTTATCAAACACCTAGAGTCCAACTTTCAATCAACTTAAAATCTAACAATTTCTAACCCTAAACTATCACATTGCATTCTAAACAACATCTAAACTGCAATTCCTAACTTAATTAATCAACAACAATCCTAAAAACTAACATGCAAACCAAATTTTTAAAACCCTAAAAATTCCTAACTTGAAGGTCAAAAAATCGCACTTGGTGATGTTTTGGTGAGTTTTGGAATGTGATTGTTATGTTTCAGCGTGACTTATATATAACATCACACAACATGACTTAAGTCACGCTGAGTTTATAACCTGCATGAGTTAACTCACGCTTCGTGAGTTTACTCACGCTGAAAGTGCCTAGCGTGATTTAAGTCAAGCAGAGGTACTTTCGTGCATTTTTCTCTGATATATTTGGCAAAGGTTGTTCAGAAGCTCGTTGAGATTGTTCAGGTCCAGTTTGTTGTTGTTGATTGATTCAGAGTCTATATTAGTTGATTGGGCAGATTCAGATGCAACATAGGTGAGATTATTACCAGATTGTTCAGCATCTAAAAGAAAAGACAAAAGTGTGCCATAAGCAACACTTAAGGGAATAATGGTTGGGGTTGGTGCAGGTAAACCTATAACAATATCTGGAGCAAAAGAATTTATAGGTTCAACATCCTGAATATGTTAGGTTGAGGTTCATATTGAGGTTTGGTGAGCAGTTGTAGGGGTTGGTGCGTAATTAGGTAATTCACCCCCATGATGTGCTACCAAGTTTTCTAAGGAAATATGTGGTTTGTTCCTTACTTGATTGCAAATATTATTTTTTTTTTGCTATGAAAATGGTTCTTATCAACAAAAGATTTTTCTTCTATCTTTTAAAGTTTTATCTGCATATTTGTATTATAATGGTTTATTCATGATTTTGTTAAATTGTTATAGGCTGATAAAATTCACGCTATTGTACTCATAATGGTTTATTAATAATGTTTTATTAAATAACTTGTTTTAGAGATTTGAACATAAGATCTGTCAGGGACCTATCTACAATTTTGTTAGGGAAGTAGGAATTTTTTCATAATGTGAATTATATATTTTAATTATCCCCTTTAATACTACAAATGACAAAGTTTAAGCATATTGTCTTATTTTTTAATAGATGTTATCATGAGAATTTTAACTAGAGTGGAAAATGAGAGATTGTACAACAGGAATGGTGTCACTAACAAATTATGACTTATACCCGATTAAAGAGTTGACATCTTTCAACATATGTTTTTTTCAAGAGTACTCGAACTCTAAGTTATTAATGACCCAAACATTTAACACTTGTTTTTTTTTGACAATAAACATTTAACACTTGTGACACATTATATTTGTATTTTGTATACATTTTTTATTCTATTGCAAAAACTACTTTTTGTTACCTCTAAATTAAACTGAGAATTGAAGACAAAAGCATTTAGGTCATAAACTTCTCATACTAAATAGTACTTAAATTTAATAGAGTTACGTTCTATCCCAAAAATTGAAGCGCAATTCTAGACTCGAGCTCATGCATAGGTATCATGTGAGTACTATAGATAAAACAAAGTTTCCCTCTATTATTTGCAACACAAAAGGTAGCGTGATAAGCATGCAAAAGAAAGATAATTCTTGAAGTATACAACAAAAACAAAATGCACGTCTTCACAATTATCACATAATAACTAACAAATATTTTTTTAAAAAATCAACTCTCAATTTTCCTTCTTATCATATTAGAAGATAGAAGCAAAACTGAAGAAGAGTTGAAAGTTACTACTAAGGCTTGAGATAGCTTAAGACGCAAGCTACTTGTTTTTCATTTGTCTTTTTTGTACATTTGAGTTTCATTTTAGTTACGTTTAGTTTGTTAGAAGTTAGTTATGGTGGGGTGTCATTTCTAGCTTCTATATAAACACTAATATGTAACAGAATTCATTCATTGAATCATAATCACTTTTTCTTCATATTTTTAACTTTTCTCTCTGTGAAATTCTTAGATGGTATTAGAGCACGTTCTTCCTGTCTATTTCCGCTGCATGAAGATCGAACAATCGTTGATTTGTTCATGTTCATCTTCATTGATTTTTCTTCGTTTTTCTTCCTCGATTCTTTTCTGTTCTTGTTTGATTCATCACTGAATCAATTTTTCGATCCATTCTTGAGATTTTGTTCGTGTTTTTGGTGAATCATGGTGAGGAATAACAACAATTTGTAGAACCAAGATCAAAGTTTGGATCCTTACTTTGTTCATCCCTTAGAAAATTCTAGTGCTTTGAATGTGACGCCACAATTAACCAGAGATAATTACCATTCTTGGCATATGAAGATGCGTAGGGCTTTGGCAATGAAAAACAAGTTCAAGTTTGTTGATTGATTTATTCTAGTTCCAGATGAAGAAGATTTGAATCGCACTGCTTGTCTACCATTTTGTTGTGGTGTATACACATAACTCCTTTGATGTAAAATTCTTTTTCGGCATAAAAATCTTTCAAAAGGAACTCAGGACCGTTGTCACTTCTTACATCTTTAACCTTTTTCTCTAATTGATTTTCTATCATGTGAATAAAATTCTTCACTTTATCAGATGCTTCGCACTTAAACTTCAACATAACAACCCAAACATGTCTACTATAACCATCCAGAATGGTCAAGAAATACTTGAATCCATGAATTGAAGTAGTAGAAAAAGATCCCCATATATCCAAATGAACAAATCAAACATAGCTTTTGCATTATTTTAACTTATAGAGAAGGGTAACTTCTTTTGTCTAGACATATGACAGACATCACAAGCTATGTGTAAAATAACAGGAATGTAACTATACAATTTATTCATGCATTGTATTCTATCATGAGATAGATTCTCTAATCTAAGATGCCATAAAATCCCAAGAGGGACAACATTCTTAGATGAACTATCATTAGCTGAAATACTTGAAATCTTGGCTGCTTTATTCTCATTCTTCTCAGCCTTTAAGTAATAGAGTCCATTCAACGATTTAGCCAAACCAGCCCTCCTCGAATCCTTCCTTTCATGTATAACACACTGATCAGTCTCAAATGTGACATTGCAGTCTTGCTCTTTACATAATTTTGAGACAGATATAAGGTTCACAACAAAATCAGGCAAATATAACACATAATGAATGTGCAAGTTTTCACTTATTTTAACCTTTCTTTTGCAAAAAGCTTGTACAGTGTTACCATTAGGTAGATTAACACTAATTGGTTCAATATCTCTATAAGTGGTAAACCAATTTATATCATAGCAAGTGTGATGTTTAGCACCAGTTTCTACAATCCAACTAGTATCATCATTTTTCTTGGAGTTTTCAGCATAGAATTTACCTCTTATGTTAGCTACTGAAATGCTAGCCTTCATCATATTTGCTGAGCCCTTTGTATCAATGCTATTTTTCTCTTGCAAGGCCATCAGATTCTCATATTGATCTATAGTTAACAACATTCCACTTTCATCATTCTTAGCTGCAGAAGCTGCACTCTTAGATTCAAAATCTTCAGATTCCATCATATTTGCAAAAGCATATGAGTTACCTCCTCCCTTACCAAAATTAGAAAGATATCCATGTTTCTTGTAGCAAGTTTCTATAGAGTGCGTTGATCTTCCACAGAAACTGCAGACACTTCCATTGCCTCTTCCTCTTCTTGAAAATTAGTATTTCCTAATCCTCTTCCTAATTGCCTTTGTCCATCAACGACATTCACCAAACCAGTGTTGGTATCATCTAAAGGAGAAACATGTGCAGCAATCGCACTATACTGAAGCTTCCTGTCTTGCTACATAATAATGGAAAATACTCTGTTGATTTGAGGTAAAGGATCCATAAGAAGGACCTGAGATGAAACTCCTTGATATTCTTCATTCAATCCAATCAAAAATTGAATGTTTATGTGCTCTATTGGAATTCAGAAAAGAAATTAAGCAGACTTATGAGTTCTAAAAACTGAAAACACACTTTTCATTCCTTCTAACAACCTTTAAATACAAGAAATTCATAATCAGAAATAAACAAAAAAAAACTGCCTAGAAATTTGTAACAGACAAACATAAATTTGTAACCCCCCATAATTCCTATAATTAAAATCATAACAGTCATAACCATAGGAATACTACAATAAAATCTAATAATAAGTTCTGATCCATATTCTCAACACTCCTCCTTGGATCAGAAGCTATTGACACCAAGCTTCTCTCTCAAGTTCTCAAATCTTCCTTTTGAAAGAGTCTTTGTAAAGATGTCTGCCAATTGGTCTTCTGTCTTGCAATATTGTAACAAGACTTCTCCTTCCTTTTGGACTTCTCTAAGAAAGTAGAGCTTAATATTGAAGTGTTTAGTCTTCCCATGAAAGACAGAATTGTTAGATATTGCA
>Ga0228710_1005905_pt1 | contig 18837 bp, 11 predicted proteins | sample MedpolnodulmetaG_FD_177995 | JGI IMG/M metagenome (GOLD analysis project Ga0228710, IMG submission 177995) | Root nodule microbial communities from Medicago polymorpha collected in Santa Monica, California, United States - pink nodules | ecosystem: Host-associated > Plants > Roots > Nodule...
TAGATGTGAAAAGCATAATTGAGTAATTCTTCAGTATTTGTGAGCTTTTCGCAGGATAACTTGCAAACCAAGTAATCAAAGTGCCTAAAATATACAGTCTATTTAACTCCTTTTTGACACTTATCAAAACCTAACTTTAGTCATTCCTCACAATGCACAACACAATAACCCAAGGATGATTGCTATCTAGAGAACTCACCTGCAGATGCTAAAGGACATGCACACACACACATAATAGCATCTTTGGATCTACTCTACAAGGATGAGAAGGAAGGAAACTTGAGTGAGTTTTGGCTTGGAATCTGCTTGCTCATCCAAGGCTCCTAACATGCAGCATGATTACACCAGGAAAAAGGTTGGAAGGATTGGATTAATGGAGAGGGAGAGTGAGCCGAGCTCAAGAGAGGGAGGACAGAATCTGTCCTTGTGACTTAGAGAGAGAAGGAGCAAGGAAAAATGAGTTGTTTTGGGTCCAAACCCCCTTATATAGCCCTTAAGCGCAATTACAAACATGCCCTTCAGTCTAATACGCGCATAAGGCGAGTTAACGGATAAAAATACCTCGAAAAATAAGCGGGATATTACAAAAATACTCAACCTATGCAAATTGTCGAACCTATAGTTCAAAGACAACAACTTGTACCTCGACCGCAACCAGTCGAACCAATGGTACAAGCACAACCATAAGTACTTTTGGTGGATAGAAATCATGATGCAGACGAAGTTGTTAGAAATGCCCAACAACAAAACATCGACGCACATAACAACATAGCCAATGTGGTTGAAAATATCATGGCTCATAATGGCTTAAACGTGGGTTTACATAGGTGATGACATGTCATCTTATGTTATTTTTATCATGTTTTTCAGTCATTTTCAGTAGGTTTTAGCAGCAAAAAGGAGGAGTATTAGAACGATTGCCTATGATTTCGGGACTTTTGTAATATTTTTTATATTTGAGTTTGTAATTCTAGTTTTGCCGAAACATAGCAATTTTAGGGGTTTTTTGAAGTAATTCACGAAGAAATCATGCAAATCGGAAAATCGAGAACATCTGAAGAATTGTCAAGACTTTGGGAATACCAAGAATGAAGATTCAATAGGCCTCGGGAGACTTTACATAGGGATGAATTATGTTCCCAAGTTCCGAGGCAAGTTAATTGAAGACGAAGACCTAACATCGACAAAATCGGAGAAATTAGGCACAAAGCAATATGCGCCTAGGGCATATTGCATGTGCCTAGGGTGTGTGCAAAAATGCACTGTGTAACGCCCTAATTTTCTTGTTTAATTATTTTTGGTTGAGTTTAGAGTCTTTTATATGACTTATATGATTTATATTGCTTTATGATTGATTTATGTTGACTTATGAACTATGTTGTTGAACCTTTTTGGATTAAGATTTTCCTTTAAGTTATTTATGTTGAGGCCGTAGTGCCAAAGGTTGTTGAACAAAGTTGTTGATTTTGAAATAATTTTCCGCTGCGATATAAATGAATTTTTGACAGGGTTGTTTTGATAAATAGTAACTTTACTCTATTTATGTTTTAAAAGTAGTGTGACATTCCGTTTTATGTCGAATACTCTGATTACTTGTATTATTTACATTATTGGGAAAACGGGGTGTTACAATTGGTATCAGAGCAGGTCGATCCGTCCGGCCAAGTAGTTGAGTCTCGTAGTGTCGTATGATAGTTTATTACTGTCATTGTGTTGTCCTGATTGTTGTTTGTTTTGTAGGAGGTACATTTTCGAGGACGAAAATTTTATAAGTTGGGGAGAGTTGTAACGCCCTAATTTTCTTATTTAATTATTTTTGGTTGAGTTTAGAGTCTTTTATATGACTTATATGATTTATGCTGCTTTATGATTGATTTATGTTGACTTATGAACTATGTTGTTGAACCTTTTTGGATTAAGATTTTCCTTAAAGTTATTTATGTTGAGGCCGTAGTGCCAAAGGTTGTTGAACAAAGTTGTTGATTTTGAAATAATTTTCCGCTGCGATATAAATGAATTTTTGATAGGGTTGTTTTGATAAATAGTAACTTTACTCTATTTATGTTTTAAAAGTAGTGTGACATTCCGTTTTACGTCGAATACTCTGATTACTTGTATTATTTACATTGTTGGGAAAACGGGGTGTTACACACTACATGTTAAATGTTAGGGGAATAGGCGTAATTTTATTCATTTTTCTGGGTTTACCTCGCGTTTTTAGCCCAGACCCAGTTAAAAATCTCCACTATAAATAATAGCCCTCCTCATTCAGAATTGTGGCAGTTCAAGAGGAAGGCTACTTTGGAGCTTCGGGAGAGAATCTATCTTCTCCTTGATTTTCTAGGGTATATTTTTATCTTTAGTAATTTGTTTTTAGTTATCATGTGTAACTAAATCTTTTAAGGTTAGAGTTCTAAGATGAACCTCTTTTATTTTTGTTAGATATATATGTCGTTTATTTTATTTATTCTTTTGTTCTCTATTAAGTTCTTAATGAGTGATTTATTTGAATGGAGCTTAATCCTAGATTAGGTACTTAGGTTGTGACAGGAACTAACATTACTACTACTATCTTGCAGCTTTGATCTTGATATCTATAGCATTATACTAGTAATTATCTATCTAGGTAGTAGTTATTATTAACTAGCAAAAGATACCGAAAGAGAGTTGACCCTAGTTGTAGGTACTTAGGCGGTGACATTACTAAGATTGGGTGGTGCTACCAAACCTAGGATGTAACTGGTTAGTAATTAGGGATACAAGCGTCTCAGGGGAATAACCTTTATCGAACCATTCTCTTGAAACTCTTAGTAAGGTAGACGAGATATGGCAGCTTGTTTGTAGAACTACTAAAAGCGTAGAAAGAGTGTACTATGAGTGTCCTAAGATTTAGATGGGCTGAGCTAAGGGAACCTTGGCCTTCATTGCCTTGGGAAACACTAGAACGTCAATTTAAGTTTATGTTTCAATTAACCTTTGAATTAACAAGACCCCACACGTAAGGATCGTCGTGCGATCAACAGGTGTAGTTACACGTTGGAGGGATAGACCTAGATCAATCAAGATAGTATAAACCCCGCACATAAGGATCACCGTGCGATCAACAGGTGCAGCTTGACAACCGACTAGGTTAGAACGTCCCAAGGACCTTATCACTTTATAGTCTACCTAAGATAAATAAATGTGACATATATGTTAGTAATTATCCAACAATATAAACAGGGGTATTCAAAGAATCCTAACCTCTACTTACTTTTCTTGCAACCAAAAACAGGTAAACTTGCTTTGTTGCAAACAGATAAAAATTGCAAGCTTTCTAACCTCTAACTTTTATATCGTCAACTTACAAAAATAAGTAACGCAAGTTGTTTAGACGAAATGACAAAAACTTGATAGACAATTGGCAAGTGTACCAAATACTATCGAAGTAGTAAAAATATCGTTCCTCAAGGACTGGTTTTAACTTCAATAATTCAATTACGTTATTCAGTAGGATGTATAAAGTTCTTTTAATTTGCCACTAGGCAGTTGGTTTGGTTTGATTTGATGAAATCAAGTAACTAAAAGTAGAGATTGATTAAGAAATATATGGAGAGAGATGAGATCGGGTCTGTCGAATCCTCTAGTGTTTCCCTAATTGGTATACTTTGCTTATTCTTATGAATGAGTTTCTAGTTCATGATAATTAACAAAATAGTCCTAATCAATCCCTTGAGTTAGGACCCTCTTCTCAAACTACAGCCCCTAATTACTTAGGTGGTCTAATAATCTTTGAAGGTTTAGAGCACGTTAACCTAACATCACTAATAAACGATTATCCATTCCTAGACTAACCATGTTTATTAGAACAATTCAATTAGGTCTAAGTCGAAAGCTAGGATCAGTAGTCATTCGTTCTCACTAAATCAGATTTATATGTGATCAAGATATAAAAGCATTAAGAACAATTGAATTGAATAAAAACTAGATTCTCATTCATAATAAATAGAGTTTCAAAGCAACATAGATCAATTAGGGTTACACAGATTCATCTCGGACCCAATCTCTGAGGGATTTAGCTACTCATAATTGAGTTAATGAATAGCATAATCAATGAAATAATTAAAACATACATGAACTGAATTAAGGATGAAGAAATCGCCCTTCAAGCAGTCTTCAAGTCTCAAAATCGCACTTTTGCTCTCCAAGATCGTAACCCCTGTTTCTGGCACTGGCTTCTGTTTAAATAGGAAATCTTTTCTGATCGAGAAAATCACGCTGCGCCTGTGTACAATCGTGTCACGATTTCATAACAAGCTAGAGTCCTTCGAGATCCTTCTTTATAATTGTGACACGCCTCCCGCAATCGTGTCACGATTTCCAGCAATCCAAAACTTTCCTCTCTGCCTATAAAATCATGTCATGATGTAAGAAATCGTGTCGCGTTTTGCTGCTTCAAGCTCTTAGTTGGTTTCTTGCTTTTTAACGCTTTTGGTCATTCATATTGCTCTGAACTCTATCAAATTTGACGAAATAAGTTCTAAAATTACGTAATGACAGCATGTCATCACAACCCCAAACTTGAACCGTTCCTTGTCCTCAAGGAATTAATTTGTAACATTGACAGTCGACAATAAAATAACAATAACCTGATCAAGTGATAATACCCCAAAAGTTCAACACCTTACTAGCCAAAGATGAGCTAGTTTGACTTGTTAGCAACCACCAATTCACAACTCCACGCAACAATATGGAAGGGTTCACACACAGTCGACATGCAATCTACATATTACCATACGCTTGAAAATTTTATAAACGTCAATCAAAATCAATGTCAATGCACACTTTGAGGTCTTAAAGGGTTATAACGGGGCTTAGGTGAAGGTGGGATGATATTTAGATAAGTAGGCTACACAAAATTTGAGTTAGGCATTCCTATGGAAGTTAAGCACAAAATTCAATCCATCATTCATTCACCTTTTTGGAACAACAATTCTTGCAAGGGTACTAGAGATTATTTATAACAATTGGGGCAATCGAGTTTGAAGTTACTCGGTTTTTCAATGTCTTGTCCCTTTTCCATTCTATTCTCTGTTTTTTTTATACATCATTAGGCATAGTTTTTTCATGAGAATGTTCTTTTTTTTTTCTTCTTTTCTTTATTCTCTAGTACCCCCACCCCAAACTTAGTTGGTTGCAAATTCCAATAGCAACCCCAAACTTATCATTAAGCAACATTCTACAATGTCTAACTCAGAAATAACAATTTGGGAATAATCCTAAAAGTCTCTAAGCTTGTAATGTAGTTTTTCACCGAACAAAAAGATCTAAACCTACCGGCTCAATTTGGCTAAGAAAATGATAAAATATCAATTACAATCAGGGTAGGCTTCAAAAGGCTCACAGGACCAAGCACTTCTGCCTCAATGTGTATATGACAAAGATCAATCGACAGTAGAGAAACAATGCAAGTTCTATAAATGTAGATGCATGGAACACTCTTTATAAGTAAATTGGAAAAATAAAATATGGCCATGAACCTTACAGTGTTTAGATTTCTGAGAGTTGTGACTAGACTGGAAAAATAAAATATGCAAGTTCACCTTTGAATCACAAGTCACTCCTCCTTTGAACTTTGGAACAATATCACTTTGATCAAACCATTGTTACTAGACTGGAAAGAGTCAACTAACAAACCAATTCGTTAATAATAAACAAGTGCAGATTCATTACAAATAGGGGAAACTTAAGTTCATTGTTTTGACAATACTAGAAACATAAAAATAATACCAAAAAAAACAAAATAGTACGAAACACAAGCAAAAACAGGAATGTTGAACCATCAGTAGTTCAGCCCATGTTAACATCTTCATCATCACCGGCCTCAGCGAACCCCTCAAAGAAATCATGGTCAGCTCTCTTTTCCCCTGCATTGAAATCATCAGTGATTTTTTTTCTTCATAAAAGCAGCATATTGCTCCTGGTGAGCAAAATATTCATCCATACGCCCACGGGAGTTGTTGAACCTCTCATACGATCCCGTGATAGGCCTCCTATGCATCTGTGCTTCTGCAGCAAACTCAGTGGAAAACCGAGGACGATTTACCCACATCTGATCAGAAGTCTCATTCATCCAATTGGCTGAAGTGAATATGTACTCCAGCATCATAGGGTGGATAGGGGGATAAGAACCCTGCTGGCTTCCCTCTCCGTGCTCCATTTATGCCGGCTACTGTTGTTGTGGTCCATCAGTTGCTGCTCTCCTTTCTCTCTCCTTCAAAAACGCCTCATACTTCTTGAGGAATCCATCTATAGCGGTGTCGGTGATAGGCTGCACAGTTGACGTATACAAGTCACCATCATATTCTTCCACTAATTTCTGCTCACACAACCAATTGATTATGCTTCCATGTCCAACCACCGCCCTCTTTTCCGTCACCAATTCATGAATGTTGTTGGCGATGAGTGTACCAACATCAATTGGCTTTTCGTCAAGAATAGCAGCCACGGTGATGACCCGTTTGAGAGGAATCTCAAAGTTGCACGAAGTTCTCTCAAGGGTTTGAATAACAAATGATGCCCAAGCTTTTGGGAAGTGAAAAAAATCCGCATAGGTGAGCATCCGCGCTCTCTTCCAAGTCGCCCCTGGCCTAAAATCAATAGTCTTACCTCTAACATACGCTTGGTACTTCACCGGTGAGAAACGAGCGTTAGCAAAGAATTCCATGATCACCGATTTGTTGTTCAGTTCGTGCACCATGTTGTTCAACTCTTCCCATCCCCTTTGTCTGATCATGGTGTCGAAAAACGGATACTTGGTGAGTTTGGTAACATCGAATTTTCGTTCACCCACAACCTCATAACTCTTGATTGTGTCGAATCTTTCCTTTGCTTCCTCTGAAATGAACGGGTTCACATCTGATGGTGGGATAGGGTTGTTTCTTTTACGTTTGGCTTGGCTTGATGAGGCTGGGTTTTTGGTGGCTTTCTTGGGTTTGGGTTGGTTCTTAGGTGCCATAGTCGGGTGGATTAAGAATGGAAAGGAAAATGGTGGATGAATTTAGGTTGGGGTGGTGTTAGGATGATGAAAAGTGATGAATTGGGTGCAATTTTCGTGAATGAGGGGGGTAGGTCGAAAATTGGGCAGAGTAACAGTAGGAATTTTGGTGTGGGAAGGTCTGAAATTCAATGGGTTTATATAGACCTGGGTGTAATCGTGACGCGTTTGGAATGTGGCGCGGCACGATTGCTTTGTAACGGTTATATTTTTTGAAAAATAACTGCCCATCGTGACGCGTCTATTCGAGACGTGACGCGATTTTATAGGCAGTGAGCAACACAAGGGTTTCCAGCAAAATCGTGACGCGTCTGGTTAGTGACGTGACGCGATTTTGCTGGATGGTTGAAAAATTTTGAAAAATCCTGCCTGCTTGTGTTGTTTTTTTTTTTATATCTATTGAAAGCAATAAAATAAATACTACCTGAATATAAATGTAGTGGGTTGCCTCCAACTCAGCGCTCCATGTGTATTCAGCCTCCATGTGTATCCTGTGCATGCAATGAGCTGGACTGATACCCTTCAAATCAGAAATTTTCCATCCCAAAGCTCCTTGGTTATCCCTTAACACCCTCATCAATTTTTCTTCTTCTAAAGGTGTCAAGGTGCTGCTGATGATTGCTGGTTTTGAAACATCCTTGTTAATAAATACATACTTCAAGTGCGAAGGAAGCTCTTTTAATTCCGGATTTTTCTCTTCTTCCTTGCTAGATTTTTCTGGTCTTTTGTGAGTTTCAACTAGTAGCTCTTCAAGTTTTACCGGCTCTATCGCTTGCTTGCTTGGCTCAAGTTGTCTGACACACTCGTTGACCTCCAGAACTTCATCATGATCACAACTTTCTATAGAATTGACAATTGTTTTCTCCAAAGGTCGTGTTGGTTGAGGTTCACGAGAATTGTCTTCAACTATCTCCTCAACAACATCGATTCGGTAACACTTAGGATTATCATCTCGGTGCTTCATGGCTTCAAAAATATTGAAAACCACTTGCTCGTCGTGGAACCTCAACATCAGCTCACCCATTTCAACATCAATCAAAGCAAGCCCTGTTGCAAGAAAAGGTCTTCCGAGAATAAGTGGCATTTCTTCATCTTCAACCATATCTAAGATCACAAAATCAGCAGGAAATACTAGCTCGTTAACTTTAACTAGTACGTCTTCAAGCACACCGAAGGGATAAGAGATTGACCGATCAACTAAAGTGAGGGTCATTCTTGTTGGTTTTGGCTCCCCGCATCCCAGCTTCTTCATCATAGAGCGGGGCATTAAGTTGATGCTTGCCCCTAAATCACATAGAGCCTTACCAATTTACACGGGTCCAATTGAACAAGGGATAGTAAAAGCGCCGGGATCTTTCAGTTTTGGTGGATGTTTCCTTTGGAGAATAGCACTACATTTTTCTGAAAGCGCTATGTTCTCATCATCTCTTGGTCCTTTTCTTCCAGTTAACAGCTCCTTCATGAATTTAGCATATAATGGCATTTGATTTAAAGCTTCACCGAAAGGAATATTAACCTGAAGTTGAGAGAAAAGTTCCATGAACTTTTTGAATTGGCCTTCCTCATTCTTTTTCTTCTTACCTAAGTGGGGGTAAGGAAGCTTCACATAAGACGGAATAACTTGTGGTTTCTCTCCATCCTTCAATAATTGGCTTTTAGACTTCCGTAAGATCGAGTCCTCATCTACCAATTTCTCACTTTTTTCTCCCTCTGTTTTTTTCTTCCTTTCATTTTCAACTATACCATGTTCAACATCTTTTTCAACTATCACCTCATCATCATTTTCAACTCCATTATTTTTATCTACCTCCACCGCAGCTTCTTCAACTTTCTTTGGAACTTTTGGAACTAACGGCTTTAGGACCTTGTTGCTCCTTAACTCAATAGCATTACAACTCTCATTCTTAGGGTTTTCTTTAGTGGTACCTGAGAATCCCCCTTTGCTTTATTCAGCGATTTGCTTAGCCATCTGCCCAATTTGAGTTTCCAACATCTTCCTTGAGGCCTCATTGTTCCTCCTCTCCGCTTCTTGGCTCTTCTTTAATTCTTCGAAGTTACCCTGCGTCATTTTCATGAAGTTATCATAGTTTCCTCAAGGGGTGAAGGTTTTCTTGGTTGTTGTTGTTGTTGTTGTTGTTGAGGGTTAGGTAACAAAGGGTTTAAGGTGTTGTTGTTTGAGTAGCTCAGATTTGGGTGTTTATTAAAGCTTGGATTATAGTAGGGGTTCTGCTTCTGATAGTTCACAAAATTGGCTTCCTCACTAAATCCTTCAGGTGTACACTCACCGTTTGCGTGTCCTTCTCCACATAAATCACATCTGAGCGCAGCCACTTGTTGCGGCTTGTTGGCCATTGTATATGCATGTAACTCTTTGGTTAGCGTTTCAATTTGCTTATTCATGGCTGCTTGGTTGGCTAGAATAGAAGTGGTGTCACTCACCCCGAACACGCCCCTTTTCTTTTTCTCCACATCAGCACGATATTCATTGTTGGCCATGTTTTCTATCTGAGTTTGGACTTCATGATCAGTTTTGACTCTTAAGCTACCCCCAGCTGAAGCATCAAGAAACATCTTGTTATTATGTGTTAACCCTTCTGTAAAGACTTAGAGGTATTGTTTCTCAGAGAATTCATGGCCAGGGCATCTTTTTAGGAGCAAGTTGAATCTTTCCCAAGTGGATACAATACTATAATTATCACTTTATTACTTGGTAAACGATTTAGTACACTTGTCATATCTTTTTCTGTTTTCAAAAATTCAAAAATACTAAAAAAATTCTTAAAATTAAAAATACCAAAAATATTTAGTCCTAGTTGAGTCATTTTATTTAGAGTCTAGTTTCATTTAGTTTATTTATTTTAGTCGTTACTAACGTAGTTTATTTTTTCTGTTTTGCATTTAGTTTATTGTTTCCATTTAGTACTAACCATTTTTATTTTCTTTTTGTTTTTCTCATTTAGGAACTAACCTCATTCATTTATTTTTATTTTTATTTTTAGAGTCTTAGTTTATGTTTTTAATTATTTTGCATTCATTTTAGGGAGTTGTAGTAAAAATAATGGTTGTTATAATGTCTACAGTAGCTCGAGTCTAGTTTAATTAGGTTAATTATTTATTTAGAGTCAGTCATTTAATTTTGCATTTAGAACTAGGTTTAGCATTTAGTAATAATAGGTGTTAACTATAATAGTTAATTTAGGTCCAGCCTACATTTAGAAAATAATAGAGTCAAGTAACCACTTAAGAATGAACCCCAAACCTAATTTAATTTAGCTATATGGAATTCTACCGGCGTTTCATTAAAGATTTTTCTAAAATTTCCAAGCCTCTTTATAACCTCTTAGTCAAAGAAAATAATTTTAATTTTGATTCTAAATGTTTAAATGTTTTTTCTTTGATTAAAACTAAGTTGGTGACTGCACCAATAATCAGAAGAAATGAAAAGTAACAAAGAAGAAATGAGAAAATGGCCAAATATAATTGAAGATTAAAAAATTAAAACATATTGTCACAGCATCACAAAAGATGTAGCTATCTTTAAATTTCTTCTTGGAGTTTTTTGCTGCAACATAAAATACATAAAAAGAAGATTGAAAATTAAAACGTAAAAGGAAATGAGAAGGATATAATAAGTATAATGGGTTGTTACTAATTGAGGGAAAATGAAAGGGGTAATGGTGGCTAGTAACTAACTGATGGAATATAAATTTTATAGATCAAACAAACAAAGAAACCAATAAATGAAATGGAATGGGAAGAATTAGCAACATATCTATTAATTCATTGAGGGAATAATTTTTGTTCATTTTTTAAATAAATTATGTATGGAATGGAATAAGATAATACCACAATCAGGGGCCCACCACTATGTGATTAAGAAGGAAAAATTAGGGTAAAAAGTAGGGTTTAGGTTATTACACTTAGTAGGATTTAGATATATATAGATAGATAGATATATACTCTTGGGGTTGGTTTTTACACCGATGGGTTTAGTCTATATTCTTCTCCACAAATAAAACATTATTTTTTTACTTCACTTAAACTTCCATTTTATTCATACACCTCTGTTCTCTTAATTCCTAAAAAACTCTTGTTACTAATAACTTCACAAAAATACCATCCACTTCTAAATTACCAAAATACCTCTATTTCCTAAGAGTTAACTAACCCACCAACTTAACCACATCAAATAAATAATTAAATAAATAAACAATTCTAATCATACTAATAATAAAAATCAGGGTGTTACACATTACAGAAGAAAAAAAGACTTAGAAATACATTCCATCCAATTAACACACCAATTGGACAAATCAAAATAACTAGACAGCCTTTGCACCAATAAACAAAGTCTTGATTTTGATTAGCGACGAAATAACATCTATCATATTAATTCTTGATTCAGGTGAATATTCGCAACAATGCATGGCTAAACCAAAAATAGATGACATGTGAGTCAAAATATCATCAAGTTCTTCCCTAAATTGTTGGACTAAATTAGAATCTAAGACCTCCATAATTGAATTAGGCAATGATCCATTGATCCATGTCTTCAAACTTAGTTCTCCAACAAACATATCATCTGTTGGCTTTCTCCTTGTGAAGATTTCCATTAGCATAATCCCATAGCTGTACACATCTCCTTTGACAGAAATAGTTCCCTTTGATCCATACTCTGCATGTTAATATATACACTAGTTATCAAATATTCTTAACTACAGTAAAGATGAATAAATTGTTTGAAACAATTTAATAATTGTCAAACAGTTTGTTTTTTAAGGATTCAAGAGGTTGTTTTAATAACCAGCATAAAACGTGACGAAATAACTTTTTCGTACTTTAAATTTTTATGTAATAAATGGTAAGTTTCATACTCAAAAACTTGAAAAGCTCATTCACATATTTACCTAAACTAAAGAATCAATACCAGTAAGATTAAAAGTTATTATTTATAAAATGCAAGGCCCTGTCATGGACTACTCGCCAATCCATTGAAAATTTTAAATTGTAATCAAAAGTTTGATGAAAAGTAAACGTGCAATTTTTAAAATAAAAAAAATAAAATTTTATAGTTTATTTGAGAAATTCAATAAATTTTAGTGACATATTTCTTATATTCTCAATAACATGTAACATATATTGTTTTCTACAACATTTCTAAGGTAGATTAGTTGGTTTGCAGCAGGGACGTAGGTTGGAGTAATAAGGAAGTACACTGTGAATTCAAATCTATGCCTTTAACATAAGTTACATAACACATTAATCATTAGCATTTATTGTAGATATTCTTTTTTTTTGCAAGATCAAATAGATTGGTTAGGACTTAAAACAGAAAATAAGGAAATGTGAAGTAAAAGAGAAAAAATTACCTGGTGCAAGGTATCCAAGAGTAGCTAAAGTTTGTGTATGAGTTTTAGATTGTCCTTCATCCATGAGCTTTGCAATACCAAAATCACTAACATGTGCAACCATATTTTCATCCAACAAGACATTAGAAGGCTTTAGATCGCAATGAACCACGGTTATTGAAGAACCATGATGGAGATATTCCAATGCAGATGCAACATCTATCATTATATTTAACCTTTGCAAGAAATTTAAGCAATGGTTATCTGAATATAACCATTTGTCCACACTTCCATTTGACATGAACTCCATCACCAATGATTTGAAATCAAGATTGGAACAACTGCTGATAATCTTAACCAAATTTCGATGTCGTAGATTTCTCATTGCATTGCATTCTGCATCAAAGCTATTTGATTGAAAATCAATTACTTTAACTGCAATCATCTCACCATCAGGAAGCTTCCCTTGATACACAGAGCCAAAGCCCCCCGTTCCAAGTAAATTGCTCTCATTGAATCCATTTGTTGCTTGCACAAGTTCATAATATGATATTCTTCTTGGAACTCCTAAGGTTGATAAACCCCTTTCAACAATATTTTCAACATTTTTTCTTTTGAGTCTAAAATATATGATGCATGCAACAACCAAAATGGCTGACACAACTATGGGAAGTATGCATTTGAGCAATATCTTCTCTACCATTGACATTTTCTTATCATGTTTACCACAAAGCGGTACTTGGAAGCGAAGATTTCCACAAAGTTCTCCATTATGCATAAAAGATTGAGCTGTGAAATTCCTGAAAGGTCCACCATCAGGAATCTCTCCTTGTAATCTATTATACGAGAAGTTGATGCTTCGAAGGTACAAAAGTGATTCTAATGATTTTGGAATAATACCAATTAACATATTTTGGGAGATGTCTAAGGATATCAAGCTTATCATGTTACCAAGTGATGTGGGAATTGATCCATTTAATCTATTATGTGCTAAGGAGAGATTTTGCAAAGTATTTAACGAACTGATGGTTGTTGGAATGTTGCTTGAAATATGATTTCTTGATAGGTCTAGTATTATAATTGCTTTCAGATTCTCAATCTCGGGTGGAAGATTACCAGTTAAAGCATTAGAAGACAGATTTACTTCTAATATATCTCTAAGACTCCAAAGAGATAAAGGTACTCTTGAGCTGAAACTGTTATATCCTATGTGTACTCTTATAAGAGAAGTCATATTTCCAAAACATGTTGGTAAAGCTCCAGAAAGATTATTACTATCTAGATACAACTCACCCAAACTCTTCATTTCACAAAGCTCCTCAATAAATGATCCTTGTAGTTTATTTATTCCAAGATCCAAATACTGAACTTGTTTCGGCAACCCTTTGAATGTACGAGGTATTGGTCCAGTCATATTATTCCCAAAAACAGAAAAATATATCAAGTTGCTCATGTTTCCGACTTCTAGGGGAATTTTCCCAACAATTCCACACAAATCTGCAATAAACTTTGATGAAGTTATGTTTCCAATTGACTTTGGAAGATTGGATAGTATATGATTTCTTGCAATTTCTAGATATTTCAAATGTCTGCATTTTCCCAAAGAAGTAAAGAATTGAAGAGAATCATCTATTGTGAAATCATTGTTATTTATGATAAGTGTTCTGAGGAACCTTAAATCTCCGAAAGCAATATTCGGTAGAGTTCCGCTGAATGCGTTGTCACTCAATTGAAATTCAATGAGATTGGAAGAGTTGAATATACTATTTGGAACATTACCAACAAAACTATTGTGATTCAAGTGTAGGTATTGCAGCATAGGAAGGTTATATCCATTATTTGACGGAATCATGCCTGAGAAGTAATTTAGCGCAAGACTCAAGAATGTTAATGATGACATGTTGAGGAGTTTAGAAGGAATAGATCCACTCAAGCTATTGTTTTCCAAGATTAAAAATTCAAGTTTATCAAGATAACCAATCTCCTCAGGTATCTGACCTAAAATTGGATAAGAAACAATGTTATTATGATAATATTCATGGTTATTAGTAGACTTCTGATAAAGAAAAGACACATAACCGTTTTTTTATAATTTCAGAACCTCATAGGTTGTTTTACCGAAATACTTCTGTGCTCATATAATCTGTAACAATATATAAATGAATACTTGATTTTTTTGGACTAGATTTTTCATCATTCAAACCGGAAAAAAGACAAACACTCACATACCCGTCTTTCTGCTCTTTTTATTACGTTAAAGTTTGAAAATTATGAACGGTGTTTTTTTTTTTTACTAAAATTTTGATGCTGATTAAAACTAAAAATATAAATGTTTTTTTCTTTCAAGTTATAACAAACTAAGCTAACTATGATTATCTATTTCAAATTTTCAATAACACCAACAACAGAACAAAAAAATGTAATCTAAATTCTTTTTTTTAATGACACTAGCAACAATATTTATTATAGAAAAAGTTATTTAAAGGTATAACTGTGACAATGAAAAAGTAAGTATAAATATATTTATCTAGTTTGTTACACTTTTTAAATGATAAATTAAGAAAATAAATCAGACATATATATATATAAGTATAAATATATTTATCTAGTTTGTTATATTTTTTAATATTTAAATTTATTCTTATCTATTTGTTACATGTGTTATTTATATTGAAAATTGAAAGCATTTCTGGAAAGAAAAAAAGACAGCCCAAAAGAGTTGAAAGTGGTTATTTTCTTTATATATAGTATAGATTATACCCTTAAGCAATTTTTTAAAAAAAAAATGTTATATGTTTGGTGTCGTTAAAAAGATAAAGATTTTTTATTATATTTTCTAATTGTTGCTAAAAGATAAACATTGTTTGTTGCTATTTAAAATTCACTAACATCTATATCTATAACAATATATAAAGTTAATACATGATTTTTTTGGGCTTGATTTTTTATAATTTAACTATACCCTTAAAGAAATTTGTTTTAAAGAATGTTATATTGTTGGTATAGTTGAAAAAGATAATAATTTTAACATATTTTTTATATTGTTGGTAAAAGATAAATATAGTTTGTTATTATTTAAAATTCTCAAACATATATACATATAATTTTAATCAAAATAAAAATTTCATATAAAAAAGAAAAACATGGCTTATATTTTACACAAATTAGTGCGGTATAAAAAAAAGGGGGGGCAAACCGTATTAATCGAACGATAGTATTAGATTAAAAAAACTAGTGAAAAGTACTTCAGTAATGCACACCACGTTATAAAAAAAGTTTCAATCAATTTACTACCGAGAAAAGTAGTAAGGTAAAAGAAAATATAACTTTGGTGTGGTTTGGTTGGGTTTTGAGGTTAAAAGTCATCTAAACTGCAATATAAATAAGTATACAGTTTGATTTGAACTGGTTGACTTTTAAAATAAAATTCAAACCAAACCAAACTAAACCTATGTGGTTTGGATTGAATTGGTTGATGCGGTTTTTTTAAACAATATTTATTTTTTTCAACATTAAAATTAAATTAAAAAGTTTAAACACAACATATTTTCAGCAATGTTTTAAACTTCATCTGACATTACAATTTATTTCTATCCAACAATGTTCTCAACTACGTTGACCAAATTAAAACGTCGACAAAAGTAATCTTATTTTGTAAGAAATACAAAAGACTAAAATTTTAATCATTTTTTAAATAAATACATGGGTTAATATTTCTTTACCCCCTTGTAATTTGGGCAAGTTCCGGTTTACCCTATGTAAAAAAAAAAAGTTTAGATTTCAACTCTATAATATGAAGATTCTCCACAAAACACCCATGACCTCATCCAGAAGCTGACGTGGCACGCCACTGTGTAATCATTTTTATTTTATTTTTTTTAAATTTGACACGTGTGTAATGGACACTGACGTGGCACGCCACTGTGTAATTATTTTTATTTTTATTTTTTTAAAACCTGACATGTGTGTATGGTTTAAAAAATTATTTTTAAAAAGATAAAAAAAAACACAAAATTAATTTTAAAAAATTTTAAAACAAGAAAACAAATCAATTTTTTTAAAAAAACGAAAAAAAAAAAAAAATTTAGATAAAAATATTAAGTTTTACCAAAACATTCAAATATTAGATTATATCATTTTTTTCGAATATTTTTAAAATTTAAATTTAATTTGGATTTTTTTAAATTTTTTTCAAAAGTTTCAAAATATAGTAAGTTTAGGAATTTTTTATATAATTTTTTTTTAAATTGCAATTAGTTTTGGGCTTCTTGGTTTAGGCTCAGATTTTTTCGGACAACTACGATTATGAACATGAATCTAAGGTTGAAGATTTGAAGAAAGAATTTGCACCACTATTTTTGCCATTAAAGAAACTATGGAATACGACATTATGGCTTTGAATTTTGCAATTGAGATCCAGATCTGCAGAGAAAACACTTGAAGGTTGAAGCACAATTTCATGATTGCGGAATAAAATTTCAGCTATTTTGGGCTCGCTGTTTCAGCTATTTTGGGTTGGCTGCATCTTCTTTTAAAACCATTTTTATTCCACAATTTAAATATTAAAAAAAATTCCATATTTTTTTTATCCTCAATTTTTAAATATTAAAAAATATTCTCAAACTTGTAACACATCGTAAAAAAGATTGCGGAATAAAATTTTCGAAAAAAGATGCATCTTCTTTTTGGTAACCCATTTTATAAAAACACCACAATTAAGCTTGCTTGACTTGTAGTAGTCTTATGATGGGTGACCTATCGGGAAGTTTCCCGGTAAGCGTGCGAGTGAGGACAAAACACGCTGAAAAGACTCGTGTTGGTTGTAGGGTTAGTCGACGATGCTTAAAGTCGTCTAAGGTGTTACACTCAACGCCCTCCAAAAAGGCCTTGAGGCCCAAGGCGCGCCCTTCCCAGGGCCCCGCCTCTTCTCACTTCTAGAAACCTGTAGAAGGCGCCTAAAATACATAAATACCCATATTACTTACTACCTATGTAATCATAAATCAGGCCCAAAGAGGGCTATAAATACAACCCTTAAGAGCCATCTCAAGGCATGATCAATACAATACAAACCCTAATTATGATTATTGTACTTTTGGAAGTACAGTTGGCGTTGTTTGTAGGAAGAGGTAAAACTAACCTTGACCACATTTTTTGAATCGCGAATTGTGATTTGGAAACCCTAAACCTAAACCAAAAACTCTGTAAATCGTAGAATTCTTCTGCGATTTAGAAATCCCAACCAATTACTAAAGAAACCCTAAATCGCACCTCCCGTTGTGATTTAGAAAACCCTCATCGCCATTGCCACTCTAGAATAAGCCGAAATGAAACAAAGATCGCACAACTGCGCGAGCAGAACGAAGCCCTACAGGCATCAATGGAAACTATCCAGCAACAACAAAATTAGGAGAAGGTAAACTCTCACCACGACGAGTTAGACGAGCCAGAACCTCAGCCGCTATCAGTGGAGATTTGGAATGCACCCGTTCCAGAGGGTTTCAAATCTCCATCGCTATCCTCCTTCAACGGCAAAGGCGATCTGGTAGAACATATCAACTCTTTCAACACCTGGATGGCTGTGATCAAGGCGCCTGACTCCCTCAAGTACAAATTGTTGGCGGGAACTCTGGTCGACGCCGCCCTTCGTTGGTACATAAACCAGCCTAGATTCTCTGTGATTAGCTACCATGACATGACAAGGAAACTTGTCCATCAATTCTTAGCAAGTCGTCACCGAGAAGTTTGAACCACTAGCTTATTCAACGTTCGCCAGGAGCATAATGAGTCCCTGAGAAGCTATCTCGCCCGCTACAACAACGTTAGCATCAAGGTGGTGCATACCAACTAGGAGTTATTCGTAGGTGCTTTTCAAAATGGACTACAAGCAGGCCCCTTCAACGAGTCTTTAGCACATAAGCCGGCGGATTCCATGGATGAAATTATGTCAAGAGTGTGTTGGAACAAGGGTGTTTCACAAGTCACCTATTGAGTTTTGACAATAACAAGGTATTAAAAATAATCAATTGGATATGCTAAACAATTTGTTCAAGTGTACAGGATCCATAATCAAAGTACTATTCTTAGAGATTCTGATTGAACAAGTTCAAGAGCAAAGGAGTTTATTTGAAGCTTAAAGCATCTGGAAGAATGAGTCTGAAGAACTGCATCTGAAGAACTGCGTCTGAAGAACTGCATCTGAAGAACTATATCTGAAGAACGGCATCTGAAGAACTGCATCTGAAGAACGGCATCTGAAGAACAGCATCTGAAGAACTGCATCTGAAGAACTGCGTTCGAAGAAACGAGTCTGAAGAAGAGCTCCTGAAGACACGTCATCAGAAGCAAGAACATCAGAAGCACTGATCATCAGAAGCATATCTCGCCAGAAGCTACTTCACCAGAGTTGACAAAGGACAGTGTACGAAGTGTACGGCCACGAACTCTGCAACC
>Ga0228710_1005906_pt1 | contig 18836 bp, 9 predicted proteins | sample MedpolnodulmetaG_FD_177995 | JGI IMG/M metagenome (GOLD analysis project Ga0228710, IMG submission 177995) | Root nodule microbial communities from Medicago polymorpha collected in Santa Monica, California, United States - pink nodules | ecosystem: Host-associated > Plants > Roots > Nodule...
CCCATTTTTTATTTTTAAAAAAAAAAAAAAAGGATGAGACATGTTCGGCAAAATGCTTTTTACAGCTTTTAACGTTTTTTGAGAAGCTATTTCAAGTCGCTTTTGAGCGTATAACTTATACCATTTTATTTTTCCTTCCAATTTTAACTTTTGTTAATCTAATTTTATTATTTCTTTAATAGAGAAAACTACCCACATTCATTAGTAACTGCCCATGTTTTTTTTATCTTAAAGGAAGTAACTCCCCATGTTTTATATCACTTACAATTCGGTCGTTAATACTTTTCATATTTTCTTGTTAACTTTTCTTTTTGGACCTTGCTCTTAATTTCAAATAAAATTTGCAATAAATATGAAGCAAGTTTAATTAAATAAAATTCAACAAAAAAGTTGTTACATAAAAAATGTCAATTTAATTCATAAAGCATATTTATCATTTTGTAGATGAAAATAATTTGAACTAAATTTAAATATTAAAAAATAAATACATTAATTAAAAAAGTTATATATGTATATATATATATATAATTTATATAAAAAAAATAAACAAACATTTCCTTTTAGGTCATTTTATATTTATTAGTCACTTCAACAACTAATTTTACCAAACACTTTAATTTTATTAAGCTATTTTTTCAACTGCGAGTCATCAGTCATGAGCTATAAGCTAGTTTTTCAACTATCAGCTAACTTATAGCTTATTTTTACCAAACAAACCCTAAGACTTAGCAATATCATTCTTTATTCCTATGTATATTCTTTACAAAATAGTTGCTTACAGATAGATTGGATTTGTATTATTTCAATTGCAAGAAACACAATAAAGTTACATTTTGGATGTTATGTTTGCATCCATTACTTCAACCCTTTCCCAACGATAACACCTTTTGAGTTTTGATTATATGGTCTTCCTTAATATACGTACAACCACCTGTTTTATTTATTTTCCAATTACATTTTTTTTTTAGGGAATTTTCCAATTACATGTGTTGCAAAAATCTCTGTCTTGAACATAAATGTCAAGATAATGACGATAGGGGCTTCCTGACCATGTAAAACTGCAAAAGAATAATGTTTGTATCCATGGTAGAATAGCTGGCTTGAATGAAAACATGTAACTTTCTCCAAACATAAGTGTGTGAAATCCAATATCGTCATCTTTAGATTTGCAATGAACGATTATATTTGTGGAGGTTGGCTGTGGCGCTATATCATTGATAATTGCAATTGTTACCTTGTGAAAAGATATAGTCTCTCTAGCCTCAAATGCAAGCATTACAATTAATAGAATTGAGAATTTTAAGGTAATTGGATTTGGATATGCCATAGCTACATAAACAATACCCGTAAGGCTTATATCAATCTTAATCTTATCTTAGTATATAGAACTCTAGAGAGCTTAGCCTAGCATCCTCCTTTTCAATTGACAATTTTTAAATTGTTTCATATCTTTTGCACAATCTTTAAAGGTAAGTATAATTTAATATATTTCTTTGTCATGTTAAAGGACTTTTAAAAGTATAATAGTCTTTAAAAAAAACTTTGATGTTATGAAAAAACATATTTTTTTAAAAGTGAAAAGACTATATTGAGTCTCATGTTCGATTCTCACGATGTGGACTACTTTAACTTCTAAAAGAAAAGTCTATACTCTTACTATTTTTTTTGGTAGTGAATATACTCTTACTATTTTATTTTATTTTGGTCAGGTAGCCTAGTGAATAGAATTCACCTTATAAGGTGAATATGTGGGGTGTCCGGGGTTCGAACTCCGACCCCTACATATAATAATGCATTGTCCTACCAACTGAGCTATGCTCACGGGACTATACTCTTACTATTAAATTATAAGTAAAACTTGCTTGATCATAACCCAGTTTTAAAATGATTTGGGCACACAAGTATGAGTAAAAAAAGATAAAGCAATAATGAATTAAATCATTATTTTTGAAATCATTATTTTTTGAATTAACTATTCAAAATAAATTTAATGCAAAATTAATTAATTATTTAATATTCACGTCATAAATCATATTACAAAAATAAATGATCTTATTCTACAATTGGAAAAGTAAAACTTGTTTGATCATAACCGATTTTTAAAATGATCTGGGCACACAAGTATAAGTAAAAAAAGGTAAAGGAATAATGAATTAAATAATTAATATTTTTGAAATAATTATTTTTTAAAATAATTGTTCGAAATAAATTTAGTGCAAAATTAATTAATTATTAATATTCACGTCACAAATCATATTAAATGATCTTATTCTACCATTGGAAAAAACAACAGCATGATAAAAAAAAATCTTTAAAAAACAAATATTAAGTTAAAAGTGAACGATAATACACATGATAGATTACCAAAATATTTAAATAAATTTTAAGACAAAAGTTAAATAAATTTACTTTGATGATGTTTTATTTTCTTGCTTTGGTGTTATATAGCATAATTGTGAAAAGTTGTCACAAATTGTGAATAGATATATTACCATATTAAATTTGTCGCAAATGTATATGAATATTATCATAATATGAATATCATCTTATTATCCTTTGTGAATAGATATATTAAATGTTAACTTTTTATATTCTAAGATACATTAATAAAATTAATAAAAATTCATAAAAATAATATTAATAAAGGTATATTAAAAGAAAGTAATAAATACATCCAAAATTATGTAGATAGATGGAAAAAAAAATTAATAATTTATAATTAGGGTCAAAGAAAGTAACTTATTGTTCTGGACCGGTCGAAAGGATCTTAGGCCCATTTACTCATGCCCAATATGATACAAGCCCAAATACCGCATTTGGCAACATTCCTCGCAACACACCCCTTCCCCGTGAGGGGGGTGCACGGAGCAAACGAGACCAGTTCAAACGAACAACAACGTCTCTTCACGCATTCCCGCGAATCTCTGTCTGGCGGTTACACTTCCCATGATTTCGTAACCGTTGGACACACGTGTGCCATTACAACGGCTCTGCAGCCACCCACCTCTATATATAGGGGACTCTTAACAATCCCTAAGGTAGAATCTATTCTCCCTCTAAACTCTCATTCTCTGATCTCTACTGACTTGAGCGTCGGAGTGTCTACAGGTACACCCCCCCACTGTTCCAAGAAGCATTCTTGACGTATCCTACCACCACTCAAACCACCGCATTTAAAGCACCGACAATCACCTTCTGATCAGGTACGATCACTTATATAATATATCTTTCATTTAAGAGAAATGTTATTATGAGCAAAAAATCATATCTAGACAAATATCACAAAGTTGTTTGAACTGAACCATTCTTTATAACTATTAATTCGAGACACTTTCTCTCGCGAGAAATAACTTTAATTATATTTATTAGTTAAATTATCAAATTTAGACTATAAATACAAATTATGTATTCCTGCATACAAACAAAGCTTATGTCATAACCCTTTTTATTTCTTTCCCATTTTCTTGCGTAGAATAGAAAATTTCTATCATCTTTCTTTTCTTCTCTTATTTCTTCGTCTTGTTTGACAAAAAAAAACGAAGTATCTCACAAAAGTTCATCTTCTTATGAAAAACAACCGATTTATCAAAAAACGAAAGCACCATGGGATTTGGTCGAGGTTGTGGTGTTTTTGACAAAGAAGACAAGGTTCGTTAACTTGCACCTTTTGGTGCTGATGTTGGTTGTGGTGTTGACAAAGAAGACGTGGTCACCTCTATCTTTTGGTATGATATAATTGCTTATGCCTGTGGTAACCGCAACGATTCTGGTGGAGTAGGTCTCGGTCATAGTGACTGCAACGATTCCAGTGGTGTGGGTCTTGTTGTTGTGGTACTATATCTTACTTCACGCATGCTTGATTATATATAAAAAGATATATCAACTTTGAAATACATTATGATTAAATATTTTATGTCGGAAAAATAAATAGTGTCTGTTTCCATTGTAAGGTGTGATTCCTATTATGATGAAATTTAAATAATCTCTTGATTAATAATTTATATTCATTTTGTAGTGATGTTATTCCTGTTTTAAATGATTTGATATTTTTTAATTAATAATTTAAATAATAAATTAAAAGAGGTAAAATTGTAAATATAAATAGTTTAAATGAATGATAAAATTGAAAGTGAAAAAATCAATCAAAGATAATGTACCCCTCTATATATGTGTGTGTATACACTAGCGAAATCCCTCCAAAATAAAAAGATATAGTAGAACAACTATTGCTCTCAATTGCTATATAGAAAATAAACATCAATATTGACATGTATTACGGTCAAATTTGGGCTTAAGTAGTTGAAGAGCATCATCTTGCTCAAAGAGCTTTTGGTACTAACTCACTGGATACTCGTACTCCAAGGATGGTGAGTTGGCAACATGGGGATGAGGACACCATGATTCTCAATGTTGATGGAAACACGTTGACAAATCCAGGAAAGACAGGTTATGGCGGTCTAATTCGTAAGCACAATGGAAGTTTTCAACTTGGTTTCCCTGCCAAAAGACGAATCATACAGGAGAACCCGAATTCGATTACTCAGTAGAATAATTTTTGGTCAAACTTTACTTACCTAACAACCAAACTCCATATTATTAGGGCATCCTCCCCTGAAACGAGAGAGCTGACTGAAAAAACACTTTTGGTAAATAAAATTAAACCCAAAATCATGTATTGCTTTATAGTAACATTAAAATGAACACTAACGTTATAGTTTTTATGTGTTTTATGTTGCATTCATCCTTAAGCATATTTTACCGTAGTTGATTATAAGTTGTAATCTATACGCTCCATGACTATTTTTTTCCAACATCATCTTGCTCAAAGAGCTTTTGGTACTAACTCCCTGGATACTCGTACTTTAAGGACGGTGAGTTGGCAATATGGGGATAAGGACACCATGATTCTCAATGTTGATGGAAACGCGTTGACAAATCCAGAAAAAGAAAGTTATGGTGGTCTAATTCGTAAGCACGATAGAAGTTTTCAACTTGGTTTCTCTGGTAGTGTAGGGATCTCAAATATCCTACATGCTGAAATTCAAGCTCTATTGACTAGTGTAAAGTTGTGTTGGGATGCAGGATATAAAAAGCTCACATGTTACTCCAACTCTCTTCAGATAGTGGAATTATTAACGAAGGAGAATACCAAGTTCCACCATTATGCATATCTCTTAGAACTCATTCGAATGTCTATTGTTAAAGATTGATCTATTTCAATTCAACATATCCTTTGAGACCATCTTATTACTTTCAATGAATCTCTTCGGTGTTTAACATCAACTTTATTAAATAATGCCTTAGACTTGTCCTTTTCAAGGACTTAGTTTATTTCCAAAGAAAAAAATAAGAAAGCTAGACAGACGAACACATCTGTTTAAACCTAGTTGTTATAATGAGATTTAACAAAAACTTAAAATTGTAATTATAATATTTTAAACGAATGATATAATTAGAAGATAATAGAATAAAGGCATATATTTCAACAAAACAAAAAAAAAAGGCATATACGGATCGTATACTATTCTAAAGTGAATACTCCATCGCAAAAAAGTATAGTATAATATACTAGTAGTAGCGTATAGGAGTGAGTGATAGTGTGTGCGGTGCTGGCAAAAACAGTGATATTTCCAATTAACAATAACAACAAATCGATCTAAAACCCGTGCGGCCTGCGATAATCGATTTGTTGTTGTTTGGATCTGTGAATTAGGCAAATATGGTAACGAAAACAGAGGAATCTGAATTGAAGAATCTAGAAATTCAGGTCGATAATGGTGGTGGAGGAGCTTGGGAGTATCTTTCCCTCGTCAGAAAACTCAAGGTTCGCCGTTCTGATAAAGTCCTCAAGCATGGATTGTCCATCTTGAATGATTCCAAACTCCGATCCAAACTCGGCGCCGATGGTATCAATTTAAACCTAATTTTTGTTTAATTGTGAATAAGATTATGCAAGTCAACTACTTCCAATTGTGGTTGGTTGAAAGCTTTTCTGATGATTGATTGATTGTTTTATTTTTTTTTGTTGATTCAGAATGGACTTTGTATGAGCAGGTTGCAGTTGCAGCTTTTGATTGTCAATGTCTAGATGTTGCTCAGGTTTTGATCTTAATTTAATTGGTTTTCTGGTTTTTCATTGGTTTTGATTCTGTGAATCTCATTGGTCAATCAATTTTGTGGATATATGTTTGTTGCTGTGAAATTCACTTGTAATTCTATGCTATTTAGGTAATCTTATTCATAGCTGGTTCTAGTTTTCGTAGCTATTCATTAACTTAGGCTTTGTTTGGATAAACAGCTTAATTAAAAGCATAAGACTTATCATATAAGTGGTTATGTATAAGTTATTTATATTACTAAAGATAAAATAAAGTGAAACTGTTTCCATATATGGTGTAAGTTGTTTTCAAGAGTTATTTTGGAGAGCCTATGGAAATAAGTTGAAAACAACTTATAAATATGTAGTAAGCTATTTTTCATAAGCTCTTCCAAATAGTCTCACTCACAAATCTTTTTGTTATCAAATAAGCTCAAATAAGTCAATCGAAACAGACTCTTTTTGTTTCTTGTCACTTGATTCTTTTATAATATGGAGATATTAGGGGATCCATGTGTTAGATGGTACTGGTTCTATATAGAAATCTTGTTTGCTCTTGTAATTTCTGAATTTGGACAGTGGATAGTAATATGTGGTCCATCATGTCTTGTATGTTGCCTGAATCGAGGATTTGCTACATTTGTCTCCTTCATACATGATGAGAAGTCTCTAGTTTTAGAATTTATGGCTTGAAGTTGATAATATTCTACTTTTTTATTAGGACTGCATAAAGGTTCTTCGGAAGAGGTTCCCGGAGAGCAAAAGAGTTGGTAAGTTGATACTTTCTTATTCTACGTCTTTACCATGCTGTGGATTTAAGTTGCTTGAAAGAATAGCACCATCAACCTAACAGTTGCTACTGTCTACTTGAGTCAATATAAGCTTAACGGAAAAAAATTTAATTACAAGCGGAAGCGCCTGTTCTTAGATAGAGCCCTGCAAATGTAACAGCTGTCTAGGTAGCAAATGTAACTGTTGTTTAGGTAAAATCTATTTTGAATTTGCAATGATTATCCTTTGGCATCTTTGTTTTGGGTCTTGATCCTTTACATTTAAAACTTCTACAACTGTATGATAATTTTCCAAGTATACTCAAAGTGTAATGTTTAGTCGTTCCAAAACACAAGCAACTGCACACCGTTCCCTGATTATTGATGTCCAGTTCTAGTTTCTTTTAGCAAATTTTTGGATTGGTGGGTGATTAACATCATAACATGGATGATTTCCATTCTTTCAAGAGGGATGCTATATAATACTCCCTCCGTCCCTATATATAAGCACCCTTAAAAGGGTGCTTATATATAGGGACGGAGGGAGTATAATGTAAATACATATACAGTTTGAAATCCAAATAAGTTTGTTTTACATATGCATGTTTTTGCTCCCACTAGAAAATTTCCAAATAAGTATCTTTAATTGATTTGTGGTAACTAATTATTACAGGAAGGCTGGAAGCAATGTTGCTTGAAGCAAAAGGTTCCTGGGAAAAGGCAGAAAAAGCTTACTCAAGCCTTTTGGAGGACAATCCTCTTGATCAAGTAAACTCACTTAACCTTACTATTGGGGAAAAGAGGGGAGGGGGGACATTCATTTAGTTGATCAGTTACTCCCTGTGATGAAGCATAAATCTTATAACAATGACTAATTTTTGGATGTTTTGTCAATTTGACTTAATGTATAACATACTTTCACGTTAACCTTCTAATAGTCCAGGCTGGTTGAGTAATGAAACCAAAAAGAGCAACCTAATACTATAGAGCCTCACTATAGTGGGATTTAGGGGAGGGTTGTACCGATTGCGTATTTAATGTGGTAGTCTTACTTTGCATTTTCAAGAGGCGGATTCTGTGACTTGAACCTGTTATCTCCGGTCACACGGAAACAACTCCAACTGTTGTGCCTAGGCTTTCTTGAGTAACAATAACCAAACTTTCTTTTTGGCTATGTTTTTGTACAGATCATCCATAAAAGGAGGGTGGCTATGGCAAAGGCACAAGGCAATATTTCTGGGGCTATTGAATGGCTTAATAAATATCTAGAAATGTAAGACAGCTGTTAATTTTTTCCCATCTGAAATTGAAGACCGTTTAAAGGAAAATATTGCTTATAACTAACATCAGACCGAATATATATGAACTTTTTTTCTCCTCATTTTCACAGATTCATGGCAGATCACGATGCATGGAGAGAACTAGCTGAAATATACTCATCCCTGCAAATGTAAGATTTTTATTCTTCCGTTTCTCTTTCCGTAGTGATTTATTTCTGTTGCTAATTATTCAGCTGCCTTTGTGTTTTTTTTTACCCGTCTTCCTGTTAGGTATAAACAAGCAGCATTTTGCTACGAGGAAGTGATATTAGCTCAACCAACTGTTCCACTTTATCACTTAGCCTATGCTGATGTAAGTATCTACTCTCTGAGTTAGGATTAATTTATCATAGTCAAATAAAATTCTTCCCCGTCTCCCCGGTTTCTTCACTCTAATAATAGCAAGTCACCGAATATTGCATCGTAGAGAAGTATGGGTTTACCTATCAAGAGTTATAAAACATTATCTTATTTTAAATGGTGTTGCCAGGTACTTTATACGCTGGGTGGATTAGAAAATGTCCAAACTGCCAAGAAATACTATGCATCCACTATTGACTTAACTGGAGGCAAGAATACCAGAGCACTCTTCGGTATATGCTTGGTGAGTGTTTATTTTCTGTGGTTCTATACAATTTACAAGTTCACGATTCTCTTATTTGAATATAGTCCTGCTTTGGTTAGTTGTTATCATATTTTCCTTCATATATTGTTCACATATAAAATTGAGTTTTGCTTCTATTCTCCAGTGCACTTCTGCTATCGCACAACTTACAAAAGGGAAGAACAAGGAAGATAAGGAAGGATCACAGTTACAATCTCTAGCAGCCAAAGCGTTGGAGAAGGATTACATGCAGAGAGCTCCTGACAAGCTTCCTCAACTTACAACTGCCTTGAAAAGTTTAACATTGTCGTCATGATGCAGCATTTCTTAAATATTGTTATTTAACAAACTTTTTGGCACTTTATTAGATCAATCCTATAGAGCTTGAATCAACATATTTAGAATTCCTCATTTATTTTCTCTTCAATATTAAAATGTTTGTTCTGTATTTTATTACCTTCGGTAATAAATATTTGTCCAAAGACATGTGAAGCTTTTGTTGGCATTGCAGCTCTAAAATAGTGATAAAACTTTCCTAATGCGTTGTCAGGGTATAATTTACTTTTGACATTGTATTTTCCATGGTCGTGCTTTTATACTTAGGTATAAGTGTTTTTTTTTTGTCAGGTGATCTAATGGCTAGAATTCACCTTATAAGATGAATAAGTGAGGTGTCCGGGGTTCGAACCCCAGCCCCTGTATATAATAATGTATTGTCATACCAACTGAGTTATGCTCACGGGACGTGTTTTTCTTTTTAATTGAGAGAAAAATATTGTTATAGCATCTCCAAAGGGTTTCGGAACAATGAAACTGTTCCTTATATTTCTACCTTTGGAGGAACATCTAGCGGCAAAGTGTAGTGCATATATTTTGCTGAATTGTAGTTTTCTAACCTGTGCAACATTGCACAGCTTAAGAAGCAATTAATACACTTTTTTCTCTCTCTCTTTAACCTTTTTAGTCCATTTCTCTATCTTCTTAATTAGCCTAAATATTTACTAGAATTTTCACCGTCATCATCTCATCGAAATGGGTATGAAGGTTGCGTTTCTTTTTTTCTTAAAAATCTTTTCAATTTTCTTTGCTGCAACACCTTCGTGAAATTTCTTCACTACATTTGAAGGTTGATAATTTTCTTCATTACTAGTAGTAATTGTTACAATCCATTCTTAGTAGTTAGTATCATTAGTTTACATTCATTTCTCCAGTTCCCTCAGTGGTACATCTCTACCGGCTGAAAAATTGTGGATGACGCTGTAATTTATTTCGGCTGAAAATTGTGGGAAACTCCGATTCTTTTTATTTTTAGGGAAAATAAAACATATACTCTCTCTCATAGAGTTTCAAGAAAAAAGCTCATTAATATGTCATAGAAAAGGCCAAGAAGGGTAATGAGAGAGAAATAAAGGTGCATTAATTGTTTCTTAAGCAGTGCAACATTGCACAAGTTAGAAAAACCCATTATAGAATGCAACAAATAAGCGAACCTCTAATTTTCTGGAAAAGTTGAATATTTGTCAAGTAAAATGACATTAAAGGATTATTAATCGGATGGAACAACCCACTTTATTCAGCCTTTTATTATTTTACTTATTTATGGGAACAAATCGTGGCTTTCATTTTTATTTATAAGTTTCTATGGAGCATAAGGTATTACTAGTGTGTTTTTTCCAACTACTTTGGTGCATTGTACCACTTAACCGTTTCAAACCTGCAGTACTAGGTAATTCCACTAGTCCAAGTTGGACCCAAAGTATAGGTGGTCTAAACTAAAAGGACCCTACATATCTTTCTATCATATGAGCAAATTGTGTACTGAGTTGAATAAGTTACGGTAATGATATATGTACAACCCTCTTTAAACAACTATTGGAACAATCTTGCTATTCTTTTATTTTATTGGTCAAAAACAATAGAGTAAAAAAAATGAAGAGAGAGAATAAGAATATAATATGAGTATGAGAGAGAAAATTGTCAAAAGTTATACCAAAATAGTTGTACAAATATCATTTCTCTAGTATAAAATGACCTTATAAGGATCACTTGGAAGTAATGTACGAACTCAAAGTTGACTAAAAATAATACTAACTATCAGAGATGTTCCGTCTTTTTTTGATCAATTCAGAGATGTTCAGTCTAGTTAGTACAGTTGTTATTTTCTTTCCCTGTCCACACTCGACATTAATTGCGGGCCTTGACACATCGTTCCTATAATTTTCTATTTCTAGAGTGCTTTTGAGGTGCACACATCAGCTTTTTATGGGTTTATTATGGTCTCCACCTCACTCCCATCTCAATCCCGCAAGGCATGCACCCGTATCAGTCGCTGTTTTCTTACCGTCCTTTTTAGTTACCTTAAAATTTTCCATTACTTTTGGTCAACCGGTACTCTTTAAGCAATGACTTGTCTATTCCAATTTTAGGGCATCTGTCTAATAATTCCAATAACAATTTTACTATTTTCTTTTCTATTACATTTCTTTATACTTTTTTTACTGTGTATTATTAAATATAGTACTTACTATGGAACTTCGAGAGTTTCCTAGCATTTAAATATTGGCCTTTTTACATTTGAGAGTGTAAAGCTAGGAGAGTATGTGATGTTGAAGAGAAACAGGTGATATTTGCAAATTAAACAACTCGGTGCCGTAAAATTAAGTTACAGTGAAAATTAAGTGTCATAAAATTGAGTTAGTGCGTAATGGAACAATTTAAAAGACTTTAAATGGGTTCCTATAATTTTAACTTCCATTCATTTGTGTGTGTGTCTATAACTTTGATTATTAATTTGAGAGTTTCAACTTCAATTGATACCTAAAAAAAAAAAAAAAATGCTCTTAGAATGATACTACATTCTAGTCTGTGTTGGCTAGCAGTGACTCGTCTGAATGATACTACATCGTTTTTTCTTTGGGAAGGAAAAAGGGCATAGCTATTAGCTCCCATAAATAACATTTGTATTTTCTCTTTCAATCAATACATCATCCACAATTCCACATGTTTCTCTCTACCCCTTCAATCATGGATGCCGTGTTTCATTACACACTATGAATTTGAAAAGAAAAAAATACTGTAATTCAATGAAACTGACCAACAGTTCCATTCAGCAAAAGGAGCTAATCCCGTAATGCACCAGCCGTACTGATTGTCTCGGGTAAAACAAAAACAAATAAAATGTTGTACTGAAATTTGTAAGAAACCACATGTGGAATGAATTGAAAGAGCGTTTGGTTCAAACTAATAACAGAATACGTAAAAAGACCTACAAACACAGACTAGAGGTAGAGTTCCAGGTGAGTTAATTTCATAAGCCATAGAAGATTGAAACTCTAGCCAAAAAGGTGAGTTAAATTTTGAATATATGGAACTTATGAAATTGGGAATAAAACAAGCCTGGTTTCTTATAAGCCGAAATTAACCAAGGGCAGCCAGAGTTTATGCTGGTTTGTATGCTATATGTTTGAAGTCTCTGAAAGGTAACTAATTCTCACAGATAACTAATCCTAGCCACCATTCTTGACAGTTACAAATGAAGATGCAGTTAACTGCAGTACTAGCAATTTGAATTTGGAGCTAATGCCGATAGGGAAAAACATTTTCTAACCAAGTGTGAAAATGTGCCAGACTATGAAAATTGTTGGCAGATCTCGTCTAAATTACAGGGCACCTTAAATAACAAATATGCAGGTAAGAAAGAAGAAGGGGGTTGCAATGTAGGAGATTGATACACTGAATTTGGATTGCTATCCTCTGTTATTCTCTTGCTGCGTAACAGATGTTCTTAGAAATGATATACATCCGACTTCAGCCAGATATCAACAAATGAAAATTACATCCCAAGTTGCAAAGAACTAAACCATGTAGAAGTAGAACAGACTGATAAAGGAATCAGCAGAAAATGACTGGCTAGATGATTGAAAACCACAATATCCGGTTCCCTGCTGACAACAATTATTTAGAAGGCTTTAAAGGGTACAAGATTTGGTAATGGTCCCAACGATCAAATCATGTAGATGTGAATGACAAGCCCTTAGGAGCATGAGTACATAAACATGTGTATATGTTTTTAAGGAGGTCTATAGTTTATTTATTCATGGTTTAAGGGATAAAGAAAGATAACAAAATATCTACATGTTAGGATTAACAAGAGCGTAAAAGAGATTCTGCAGTGCTACAGTTTGTTTTTTTTTTTAAACCAAAGGGATACACAGGAGTGTTTGTTTAGTTCTAGCCTGTGTTGGAGTTTGAGAAGAATAACTACAATGGTGCTATCACTTTTGTCACATACTATGTCAAGAATCATAATGAAAATATCAATAAGCAAGAGTTTTCTAGTTTTCTATATATCATGCGTAGTTAGAAGATTTCATTTGCACGAGGTTCGCAGCTGGAATTGCAACCTAACAATCTTAAAAAGAAATTATCATTCATTTTAATTAGCATGTCTACTCCTGCAGCAAAGAATCACACAACAGACAAGCTACATGGCTGAAAAATAGATGAATATTAATATGGCCTTAAGAGATCACAATGAGCGGGGTGAATGTTTTGGTTTCAGCATGTAAAGACAACAATGATTCACAAACAATGGGAGAATGGAGTGTCTAGATAGAGTAAACTAAAATGATATTTGGCCTCTAACAGCGTATTAATATATAATTGGTCAAAATCTGATACCCAATTTGCGCAAAATATTCATATCCATGTCTCACGTGTAGTGTACAAAACAACTATTAATGATCCAGAGACTGATGATAACTTTATCATCTCAGTTGCCTGAGCATAGAAGAAAACCTCCAATAGTCATAAAAAGAAAGAGCAGCGACATTGTAATTAGGCGACCTTCAACCTCAGCTCCCCTTAGCTTATAATTGCAGTAAGTTTGTAATAATTGTGCATTATCAGTTTGGAGTATCCACATTACATATTTGATCAAATAAATTCTCAACGCTAGAAGTTAAAACATATGACAACTGTATAATTATTAATTAATAGGTATATACATACTAATCAAAAGTATGGACATGTAATAAGTTGAAAAGCACAATAAGCAAACTTTAAATAAAAAAGACCATAAAATTAACACCTCAAGACAAATATACAGCCTTTTGGATTTCCAAAACAAAAACTGATCTGTTCAAATAGCTCAGCTAATTAGGTAAACCGAGGATGTGAATTTAACAGGTGGATCGAAAGAAACAAACCTAAAGGACTCACTTTATGTCGACTGTATTTCAGTGACATGGTTGATAAATAGAAAACTCACTAAGATGTCTGTTAGTATTAAATATATGGTGGATTTCTGCATCTTTACAAGTTCTTCCAGGCATACAAAATAAGCGAGAAACCAAGATCCGGAAATCTAGTCTCAGAAAATCTCTCGGAAAAAGACCACTGCAGCAGACTATCATTATCAGAAGAAAGGGGCTGTGCTTGTGTAGTCCACAACTTGTCCGCGGAGAGGCACGTCCTGAACATAAAGACAGCATCTGCAAGAGAAGCACCAAAGAGCCAATTATGGACATCCCAGAAAACATCCACTGCAAGGCCATCAACAAGGATAGTATGATTCCCTCTGAACTTCCATCTCAACCGCTTCACTTCCATCACAATTTTGCTGTCTAGACGAATTATAAGGCTCGGATCAGTAACACCACTTGCAGTATCACATTCAATCACGAGATCATGAATTTGACCATTATCACAAAACACAGCCTTTGTAGCATACAACTTCTTACCAAAAACATGTTCTTTCTTGGCAACTAAAACAGCTGCATTGGAACTGCACGGCAACGGAACAGCATTGGTTTTCTTGAAAGCTTCTTTTCTCAAATCCCCGAGAAGAAGAACCATTTGTCGATCCAAAACAACTCCAACATAAAACCCTCCCAACGGTTCCGGCCCAGAACCAAATTTAGCCGAAGATAGGTCCCAAAAGACATCAATTTTAGCAGAAAAAGCCTCAAGGCTCTTACAACCTTTCTTCTTAGAAAAAACCCAAGGTTTAACATCTACCTTACAAAGACAGTCATGGATCCCAACAGTGAGAAGTTGACCCACCAAATTCTTACTCCAATTGACAGTAATCGGACATGACCTACCGCGTATCCGGCATTGGTAAACACAAGTAACCATGTTATTCTGAGCATTTCTAGCAGCACTTGAAGACGATGACGAAGAATCCGCAACTTGAACACCATTTTCACCAAAACAAGAAGGAAAATCCTTCATTTTGTTGGTTTAGGTTTTTCAACAAACAGATGGAGACCCACCAAAGCACCCAGAATAGTGAAAGTTACCTTAATTGCAAAATCTGTGTCAGACACAGTTGGATTAGAAAATGGTTACGAATTGGATCAACAAGAACAACAACAACAACAACAAAAAAGGACAAATTTTGAGAATGTTTGTTTCAGTGTGAAATAGTTATTAAACAAAAAGAAAAAGTAGCAAACTAGTTTCACTGTCAATGTTTGTTCTCTGAAAACTCAAAAGCAAAAAAGAAAAAGCAGAATACTAATAATAATAATAATAATAGAATAGATTATAGATAGATAGATGAATATATAAACGAAATTAAAAACGGAAAAAAAGGAAAACGAAAGAACGAACGAACCTCAAGAAGAAGATGGCGATGGTGACACGATCCGAAAAAGGGAGAGAGAGTGAAAAAGAAAACAGAAACGAACGAAAATGGGTAAAAATAAATAAATAAAAGTGAAGGGAGGTTACTAGTCTTACAACTACTCGCCACTGAAGGAGGAGTGAGTGAGTGAGGTGAGGGGGAGGGAAAAAGGTATTAGTGGTACTATACAACACTACTTCTATCACAATATATACGGGATATATTTTTTTTATAGACAAAATATTAGAGTCATTAGAAACTTAAAACACAAGGTGAAAAAATGATGTTTGAATTCGATCATCATGTCTTATTTAACGATTTTAACATTTTTATCTGTCGAATTAAGACTTATGAACAATACATAATTTATTCTTTTAAAGTTGAGAAAAATATATTTTATTTATTTACATTATAACTAATATTATGAGCTTTTCTTTTTTATTTATGACTTTTTAGGGGTTTATATATAGTTATGGCTTAAACGTATTTTTGGCCCCTTATGTTTGTCATCGTAGTAATTTTGACTCCCTAACAAAAACAATGCATTTTTGACCCCTTAATTTTTTCAACTATGCTGAGAAGCTGCCACGTGTCTCGAAAAATGGTCATAATCGCAACTTTTTTGTAAAGATAAGGGGCCAAAAGAGCATATTTCCCTAAACATGGCAAAATTAGGGGGGTCAAAATTGCATTTTTTTTGTTAGGGGACTAAAATTGCTACGATGGAAAACATATAGGGCCAAAAGTGCATTTAAGCCTATAATTATTATGACTTGCTTACTTTTACTCCGATATGCCCTTAGAGCATTTGATCTGCTAAAAAATATAGGACATAATAGGACAACTCAAGTCGTACGGTGTCTGATTGTAGAACTGTTGCGACAAAACTAAAATTGAAATTCTTGTGACTCACTAAATAAAAGCGTAACTTTTTATCTCAAGTACAAGTTGTCTAAAACACTAAAATAGTCTTTTATCCATAAAAAAAATCATGCATGACAAAAAAGAAATATCAAATTCCATAAAAGTTTGTCCTATATTATTCTCCCTTATGCGTTACTATTCTATATTGTGATGTTCTATAGAGTATTTACTTGAGAGAGAATGGAGAGAAGAAACGAACTACTCCTCACATAATATAACCGCATATTCTCATACGAAAATCCCAATAGGTATTGGTGTGTACCCATTTGAGCATGAGGTGTGAGACGAAGAACTCACCTCAAACGGCGGACGAACAAACGATAAAAAAGAAAGAAATTGACTCACTCAAGTGATTTCTTTTCCGAATATATTAAAGAAAAAATGAACACTATGATAGTGTTGTTGGATATGTATCCAACATCTAATCATTTCATTTTTTATATTTAGTTATTTTAAAATGAACTTAAATTTAAAATTACTTTTACAATGCAAAATATCATTCCATAACAATACTTTAATTATTATTATTTAAGAATATCTATTTATTTGAAGGATGCCGCAACATCTTCAGGATCCTCCCTGGAAATGTAGTAGCATTGTCTGTCCTTAAATATACAAACACATGAAATTAATAGTATCATAAAATTGTTCATTTTTAATGTACTATTATGCTTGTTAAAAAAAAAAAAAAAAACTCCATCTTTAGGACTCTTGTTTGAAACATGAAAAAGAATCTTTAGGACTAAGAAACGATTGGTTCCTAGGACGTGGATCCCACAACCTCGTGCAAATGCAAAGTCCCACCCCCACACATGCTTTGTTTGGGATTTGGAACGTACTACGCTCACATACCTCGTCCCATCTACTCTCATGCTATCCCTTCCAATATTCTCCGGTCATCATACCGTAACTAAATCTCAATCTCAAAGAAAAATGATAAGTAAACACAAAAATGTTGACACAAATACAACATCAGGGATAATTTTGTAATTTCAGTCAAAGTTTAATGGCATAGTTGTGATTTCAAATGAAAATGAGGGGTAATTTTGTTAGTTTCTTCCTCAGTTTCTCTTCTCTCTCTGACCATCCATCATCATCAACCACGTTCCCACCATCACCATTCACCAGCAATCCTCCACATAACCACCTTCGTCCTTGCCACCGACCACCGTCCAGATTCTTCTTCTCCGATTATAACTATCATTCTTTCTTCTACGACCACCGAAACACATATTCATCTCTAGCTGCCTGCAACCACTGAAACTCACAGATCCGCCATCAAATAACATATACGAGGAGTAAATAGGGAATTACCCCCTGAAATTGTAAGTTTCATCAATTATCCCCTGAAATTAACAAAACTTTAATTACCCCTCTTAAATTGCACAACGTTAATCAATTTAACCCCTCTATCAAATTTTTCTATTAGTCAACATGACATTTTGCAAATACCCCCCCTTAAGTTTTGCACTTATGTGCAAAATGCCCCCCAAACTTGAAAATGTATATTTTTTCTTCTTCTTATCCTTCAAAATGACTGCATTATTGTGGAACATAAGTGCAAAACTTTCACTACCTGATTGATAAGTTTTTGAATGATGTTCACATTGGCACAAGTTGATATGTTATTCACTGTAAATCTTCATAAATCAAGTTACTTTTAGTTCCAGATTTTTTATTAAGGTGGCCAATTATTGACAAAGCATGAATTCCTATAAACTAAGAAAATTCTGTTTCATTTTTCGGTTCAATCAATATGAAATTGTTTTGCACTTCTAATGATCTGCCTTCCAGTCAACATGAGTTTTAGTGTACAATACGCTAGCATGCCATAATATACACAACTAGAGTTTTAGAGTGGTTTATATTGTTATAGTATGATTTGAAAGCATTAACTAAGAACAAGAACCTGTAAAATCAAAAGAAATGACAAATTAATAGTCACTTACCCCTTTCTCATCCATCAAAAGATTAAGAGTTTTGAGGTCTCTATGTATAAAGTTGTTTTGATGCAAATAAGGAAGAGTAAGCACAACCTTTTGTATATGCAGAAAGTCATACATATTTCCACCAGGCATATATTCTCAGAAAAAACATATATGTATTGAAAATGACAGTAGAGTTCATAATACTTTTTGTCTGTAAACAAACAATAATGTAAGTGCCTCTGATACATGGTTAATGTTTGATCGTTTCAGGAACATATATGGTTGTATACCGTCAAAACTTAGCTAACATGCTCCACAATTCAGTGATAATGCAGTCACTTTTAAAGATAAGAAAAACAAAATATAAATTTTCAAGTTCATGGGACATTTTGCACATAAGTGCAAAACTTCAGGGGGGGTATTTGCAAACTGTCATGTTGACTAACAGAAGAATTTGACAGAGGGGGTAAATTGATTAACGTTGTGCAATTTCAGGGGGGTAATTGAAGTTTTGTTAATTTCAGGGGGGTAATTGACGAAACTTACAATTTCAGGGGGGTAATTGC